>Ga0114905_1000060_pt1 | contig 95377 bp, 76 predicted proteins | sample MalvireepMed_b05_FD_83499 | JGI IMG/M metagenome (GOLD analysis project Ga0114905, IMG submission 83499) | Marine viral communities from the Global Malaspina Expedition - Malaspina viral metaG DeepMed_b05 | ecosystem: Environmental > Aquatic > Marine > Oceanic | place: Mediterranean Sea...
GTTGTCCGAGTCGTTAGTCGGATCATTGTTCGCTGCATCCAGCTCATCAGATACACCATCGTTATCCGCATCGTTATTGGCAGATTCCAGCGCATCGATGATGCCGTCACCGTCAGTATCTGTGGTACCTTCGGTAGCATCACCCTTGCCGTCGCCGTCGGTGTCACCGTTCAGAGGGTCAGTACCGTTGGTCGCTTCATCAGCATCCGATACACCGTCGTTGTCATCGTCGGTATCGATGTTGTCAGGCGTGCCGTCACCGTCGGTGTCAGTGCCTGCATCGTTCGGATCGAGAGGATCAGTGCCCGCCGCAACTTCGGTTTCGTTGTTGATGCCGTCGTTGTCCGAGTCGTTGGTCGGATCATTGTTCGCTGCATCCTGCTCATCAGATACGCCATCGTTATCTGCATCTTCAATAGAAGATTCCAGCGCGTCGATAATACCGTCACCATCAGTGTCTGTGGTGCCTTCAACGCCGTCGTTTTTACCGTCGCCATCAGAATCAGAATTCAGTGGATCAGTACCATTAGTCGCTTCGCCAGCATCCGATACACCGTCGTTATCATCATCAGTGTCGAAAGCGTCTGCAATTCCATCACCATCGGTATCGGTCGGAGTGCTGTTGGCATCAAGCGGGTCAGTACCCAGTTGAGTTTCCTGGGTGTTACTGACTCCGTCATTGTCCGAGTCGTTGGTCGGATCATTGTTCGCGGAATCCAGCTGGTCGACAACGCCGTCGCTGTCCGTATCAGTAATATTCGATTCGAGTGCATCTATGATGCCATCACCATCGGTGTCCGTTGGCGACGCAACACTGCCCACTTCAGTCTGGTCGTCGATGCCATCGTTGTCCGAATCGGTATCCAGTGGATCTGTGCCTAACAACCCTTCGTTACCATCACTCAGCCCATCGTTGTCGTCGTCAGTGTCGGCGTTATTACCTATACCATCGCCATCAGTATCCACAGATTCATTAGGGTCAAGAGGGAACGCATCCAACGTGTCTGAAACACCATCATTGTCGTCATCCGTATCGGCATTGTTACCTATACCATCGCCATCAGTATCGACTGACTCGTTCGGGTCATTAGGGAATGCATCGTATGGATCAAGAACACCATCACCATCAGAATCGATTGTCACTGCGACAGTAAAGTAGTCGCCCGAATTCAGGGTCACACCGTTAATAACTCCGGTGGCCTTATTAATCTCACCGACTTCAATAGCGCCGGAAGTAAAATCTGAGTTAGTACTTTTACGAACAAGGTAGAGTCGCGCACTCGCCGGCAAGCCTGCTGGAATCGCAAACTGCATTGAGACTGACTGGTTAAAGCTGCTTTTCTGAACCAACCACTCACGGCCGATACGATAGGAATAAGGCGCACTGATTTCGGTAGTCTGCAGGGTATAGGCGCCGCTATTACGGCCGACCAGGAAGTAACTGCGATCAACACTGATTCCTGTTGTACGCAAGGTCGCTGAGTTGGCAGATAAAAAATCCTGCTGGGTCGCCAGGGTCAGGCGTGTGCTTTTTACAGAGCGGGATACTTTCTGATTAAGTGTCGCTGCGTCGTCGCGGCCGAGGCCGAATACTGCATCCTGGAAGTTCGCGTCCAGCGCGTCATTCCAGATCGTGGCACCCGCGCTATTAACGTAGTTACCGACCAGGTCGATACCGTATTTTACGGCCAGGTATGAGTTAATTCGCTGAGCCTCAGAAGAAGATACCGCACGCGTGAACCAGATGACCTCCATAATGTCACCCTGGAAAGCATCACCGCTGTCCTTCCGGCCGTAACCGACGAGGAGATTGTCCCCGCGGGTAACGGATGCAAAGTCAGAATTGTAAACGTAATCCTCACCGTTCATCCCCAAAGTGAAAGTACGGTTTTGGCTACCACCGATAATTGCCGAACCCAAGACATTTTGCGACAAAGGCACAGGCGTCGGGAACTCCACATTAATATCACTGCCTGAAGAGCGTTCTGGACGCAAAAGGAACCTACCGGCACCGCTATTACCCGTGCCCTGCAAAGAGTAACCGGGCTCACCTGCATAGTTGGTTGTATTGTCCAGACCGGTGATACGGCCTGAGTTCCCACTGGCGTAAGAACTGGTACGTGTGACCGTAAATATTGAGAGAGGCGTTTCTCGTTCACCGCCCTGAACAATATCGGTGCTGTTATTTCTGAAGTGGCGACTGGTAGTGTAACCACTGGTATAAGGATGGAAATTATGGGAAGCATTCGCCCCAGACAAAGACCAGGAGCCTACAGCGTCGATGTCGCGCCCATTACCGGAGCGATCAGCCCAGGCATCGTTAATGTTGCCCGCATCATCTGACTTCAACCAGAGCGCAGAACCACTTACACCGCCTGGCGCTGCGAGAGTGATACTGGATACAGATATAGCTGCCCATGAGGCTACGAGAGCCAGGCCCTTAGAAAATTTCATTCGATCGCTCCATACCGAACCAGTTCGTCAGAATGAGAACCGGCTCACAATCCATTCAGATAGTTTTGCGGGATTCTATAGGCTGTGATACCCACCCGGCAATACGCCTTAAGAGGGATATCCGGCCTATGCGCCACAAAAACACTCCGAAAGGGCCACAAATTGGCCAGTTAGTGTCATATCGCGATAATAATGAACATGTGTCTGACTAACAAGATGTAACAACAACTTACATCGTGACATTTACGTATTAACGACAAAAGCCGCATTAAGCGGCTCAGTTATGGTGAGTTTGCTAGCGGATTGTCAATTCTGTCAGTGGCTTTGTCGAAGCGCCTCTTCCACATCGATGCCAAGAATCAGGATTCCCCTTCCCTTCCCCTGAGTGTCTGTAATTGTCCAGCTTACTTTCACCTGAAACTTTCGGGATGATTCGTCGTAGTGAATTCCACCAATATAATAGTCAGATGATGGCATGTCCTGCAGTGCGTTCCAGGCAACCTCGTCAGCTTGATAGTAGTCAGTTGTAACGTCACTCTGAGCAACGTTGAGCCCAGCACTCCCTACCAGAATAGCCTCAGTAATCAAGCCATTACTGAGTTCCTTCACGGATCTGAGGTAGGCTGACGTCGGTCTGCTGATAATCTCACTGATCAATGGCTGTTCTGCCGCAGAAACCTCATGGCGCCATTGCACATCAAGCGCATCAATAACATCAGGAGCCAGTGTCCTTTGCATCTGATTAGAGATATCTAAAGCTGCAAGAAGCCTATCATCATCGATGATGGTTCTGATCCTTTTCGTTACAACGGAGAGAAGATTTTCCCTCTCCAGATCATTCAAAGCGATGGTCTCACCCGCGCAATCAGATATCTGTTTGTTGAACCGTCCGATAAATTCAGGATGCTGCTCGAGAAACTGATCGGCGAAGTACACCCCTAAAGGCATGTACCGTACAAACGTTCTCTCAAGATAACTGTTAAAGTCAGAATTCGCTGACGCCTCAGAGACCAGCTCCTCAAAATAACGCGAATCCGCAATAAAGGTATCTATCCTACCGGCCTGAACAAGACGCACTAACTGCATCCCCTCATTGACCAACTCTGTCACCGGTATTCCCTCTGTATCCAGCCAGGTCGCCTGATTGCTTGATCTGACGGCACCAATTCGCAGAGTTTTCACATCACTGAGATCAAGGCCACTGGCGTGATACCAGTACCACTTCTCCAGAGCAAAAGGGGCTGACATAGTTGCCACCTCATCAAGCTCCGGCGAAGGCCCAGTCGTAAAAATACCATCCGCTACAGAGTGCTTCATATCCTGAATCGCCCGCTGCCAGGGCATAACCTGAACGGAAAAGGACTCATTAATATCACGGAAGATACAGCGTAAAGTTTCGGTTGATTCACCGGACAATTCTCCCTGAAGCATCATCTGATATGGTGGCCAGATGGTTGTTCGCAATTTCACTGCGCCGTAACTCGGTGCAGGTGCCAGCTCCGCTGCAACAACACTGGCAGAAATGAAAGTAAAAAAGAGAGAAATTAGTCTAAATTTCATGACCTTAGCCCAAACGGATAACAGCTCTAATAATAGCAGGCCCTACGAAAAAGCCCGGTCAATGACCGGGCTTTTTCGCGTTCTTTAGTGACGACGCGGTGTAATTATTCCCACTCAATCGTCGCTGGCGGCTTACTCGATACGTCGTAAGCAACACGAGAAATGTGCTCGATCTCATTAATAATACGATTTGAGACTTTCTCCAGCAGCTCATAAGGGAGGTGAGCCCAGCGTGCTGTCATAAAATCAATGGTTTCTACAGCGCGCAAAGAGACAACCCACTCATAACGGCGCTGGTCGCCCACTACGCCAACGGATTTCACCGGCAGGAAGACCACAAACGCCTGAGAGGTTTTGTGGTACCAGTCGAAGTTGTGCAGCTCTTCGATGAAGATAGCATCCGCTTCACGCAGTACGTCAGCGTACTCTTTCTTCACTTCACCCAAGATACGCACGCCCAGACCCGGCCCAGGGAATGGGTGACGGTAAACCATGTCGTAAGGCAGGCCCAGCTCAAGACCAATCTTGCGCACTTCGTCTTTGAACAACTCACGCAGAGGTTCAACCAGATCCATTTTCATGTCTTCTGGCAGACCGCCCACATTGTGGTGTGATTTGATCACGTGTGCCTTGCCGGTTTTCGCCGCCGCGGACTCGATCACGTCTGGGTAAATAGTGCCCTGCGCCAGGAAGGGAACGTCTTTCAGCTTACTGGCTTCTTCATCGAACACCTCGATAAAGGTATTGCCAATAACTTTACGCTTGGCTTCCGGATCAGATACACCTTCCAGCTTGCCCAGGAACAGGTCCTCAGCGTCGGCACGGATCACTTTAACGCCCATGTTCTTGGCGAACATGTCCATCACCATATCGCCTTCGTTCTTACGCAGCAGACCATTGTCAACGAAAACACAGGTCAACTGATCGCCGATGGCTTTGTGCAGCAGCGCCGCCACAACCGATGAATCAACACCGCCCGACAGGCCCAGCAGAACTTTCTGGTTACCGACCTGTTCACGCACGCGTTCGATCTGATCTTCGATAATTTTTGCTGGCGTCCAGAGTGCTTCACAGCCACAGATATCCATGACGAAGTGTTCAAGCAAACGCTTACCCTGCAGGGTGTGCGTCACTTCTGGGTGAAACTGTACGCCGAAGAAACTTTTCTCAGCATGGAACATACCGGCAATCGGGCAGCTCGGCGTGGTTGCCATCAGCTCAAAGCCTTCAGGCATGGTGGCAACTTTATCGCCGTGACTCATCCATACATCGAGCAGGCTTTTGCCATCTTCACTGACATGATCTTTGATATCTTTTAACAGAGCGTTGTTCGTCTCAACCTGAATCTGGGCATAACCAAACTCACGGATGTTCGAGCCCTGCACACTGCCACCCAACTGCTCAGCCATAGTCTGCATGCCATAGCAGATACCGAGAACAGGTAAACCAAGCTCGAACACCACCTGAGGGGCACGCGGAGAGCCTGCTTCTGTCACAGACTCAGGGCCACCAGCGAGAATAATACCGGACGGGTTGTACTCGCGGATTTCCGCTTCGTCCATGTCCCAGGCGCGGATTTCAGAGAACACACCGATTTCACGCACACGACGAGCGATCAGCTGAGTGTACTGTGAACCAAAATCCAGAATCAGAATACGTTGAGCGTGGATGTCTTGTGACATTGGGCTTTCCAGAAAAAAGATTTAAAAACAAAAGCGGGGATGACTTTCATCATCCCCATATCTTAGCAATTGCCAGCGATCAGCCTAAGCGATAGTTGGGCGCTTCTTTGGTGATCTGAACGTCGTGAACATGCGATTCAGACATGCCCGCCGATGTAATACGCACAAACTCAGGTTTGGTACGCATTTCGTCGATCGTCGCGCAACCGGTGTAGCCCATGGAAGCACGGACACCACCCATCAGCTGGTGAACAATGTTCGTTAGCGGGCCTTTCACGGCAATACGACCTTCGATGCCTTCCGGAACCAGCTTATCAACACCGGCTTTTTTGTCCTGGAAGTAACGGTCAGACGAGCCCTGGCTCTGGCCCATAGCGCCGAGAGAACCCATGCCACGGTATGCCTTGTACGCACGTCCCTGGAACAATTCAACTTCACCCGGAGACTCGTCAGTACCTGCCAGCATGGAGCCAACCATCACAACACTTGCGCCAGCAACGATGGCTTTCGAGATATCACCCGAGAAACGGATACCACCGTCAGCGATCACAGGCACATCGTATTTCTTCATAGCCTCAGCCACGTTAGCTACCGCTGAAATCTGAGGAACACCGACACCAGCAACGATACGTGTAGTACAGATAGAGCCTGGGCCAATACCCACTTTCACGCCATCGGCCCCGGCTTCGGCAAGAGCAATCGCAGCTTCAGCCGTCGCGATATTGCCACCGATCACCTGAACCTCAGGGAAGTTTTCTTTCACCCAGCGCACACGATCAATAACCCCGGTGCCGCTTGGGTTCGATGTATGACCGTGTGCTGTATCAACAACAATCACGTCAACACCCGCTTTTACCAGAGCTTCGACACGCTCTTCGGTGCCTGCGCCAGTACCGACTGCAGCACCAACACGCAGACGACCCTGATCATCTTTTGCAGCACTTGGAAAAGCTTTCGCCTTTTCGATGTCTTTCACAGTCATCATGCCAACGAGCTGTTCGTTGTCATCAAGAACCAGAATTTTCTCAATGCGGTGAACGTGCAGCAGATCCTGAACGTCCTGAGGGCTGGTGCCTTCTTTCACGGTGACCAGTTGCTCTTTTGGTGTCATCACCGACGCCACCGTAGCATCCAGATTTTTCTCAAAACGAACATCACGGCTAGTGACAATCCCCACCAGCTCGTCACCATCAACGACAGGCATACCAGAAATGCTGTACTGCTGAGTCAGTTCGAGAATTTCGCGGATAGTGCTGGTGCTGGGTACGGTGATCGGGTCTTTAACCACACCGCTTTCGTATTTTTTGACCTTACGAACCTCAGCAGCCTGCTCCTCGATGGTCAGGTTTTTGTGGACGATACCTAAGCCACCTTCCTGAGCAATTGCAATTGCCAGGCGCGCTTCAGTGACCGTATCCATCGCGGCAGAAATAAGGGGAACGTTCAGCTCAATGCCTTTGGTCAGGCGGGTTTTCAGACTGACCTGATTGGGCAGTACCTCGGAATAACCGGGAACTAACAGCACATCATCAAAAGTGAGTGCGTCCTGAGCAATTCGCAACATAGAAGAGCCTTCCAGAATGAGGTTGAAGGAAAGGCGGGGCATTATACCGGAAGGTCATTCGTCGGTAAATCCCGCGACGCTTTCTGTTTTAACTGTATCCGCTTCGACCTGCGGACACTCTCCCCTGACCAGAAAATCCGCCACCTGTTCCCGAAACTTGCTGTATCGAAAACTAGCGATATGCGGCCCCTGCGAAGCAATAAAACACCGTTTATCTGCAGGCAAGGCTTCGAAAAGAACCTCTCCTTCAGACAGGGGAACGATCGGATCCATAGGACTATGCAGCTGCATGACCGGAATATGGATATTGGGAGCGCGGTCCTTCGGGTCCCAGTCTGATGGGATCAAGTAAACAAGGGGTGAGACAATGGTACCGACGACGGTACGCTGCAACATCTCTCTGGCCACACTGCGAAATCCAGCAAACGGCGCTTCGAGTATGAGTTGAGAAACGTCATAGTCGCGACCATAGTCTGCAACGAAATTGACCGCGAGCGCTGCGCCCATTGATTGGCCAAGAACAACCAGAGAGTGATCCGGGTAAGCACCCCGCAGCCAGCTTGCGCCAGCTTTCGCATCCATAAGTACATCCGGCAATATCGGCCGTCCCTGCGATGCGCCAAACCCGCGATAATCAAGAGCGAGGACAGTGTACCCCTCCTCTACCAACCAGAAGACACTGCGCGAATGCGTCGAGATATTCTCAGCATTGCCGTGCAAGTAAAGAATCACTTTAGCCTGCTCGATTGTTGGCTCAGGCTTGAGTAACCAGGCATGAAGTTCTGTGCCGTCATCCGCAGTCAGCCAGACATCTTCATAATCGATATCAAAACGGTCCGGCGTCTGTAACCAGACTTCTTGCGGGTGAAAATACAGGGTCGTCAGCGAGGCGCAACCGCTTAACGTTGCAGCCACCGCAAGCATCAAGGAAATCCGAACCAGCCTGAACGCTTCAGAAATACCAGGCATAGGTTAGCTTCCAGCTATTCACCGCCTCCGAGGACGCCCACTGACGACTGAAACCAAAGCGAAGTTGAACATCATCGAAGCCATTGAAGGCTTCTTCGATTGTCAGTTCCCGCCGCGGAGTGTCATCCCCCAGCGCAACAGGCTGCCAACGAAACTGGATCAGTTCCTGATTCAGACGCCCCTGCCATAGCCAGCCAGCACGCACGCCAGCAGATACCTGATAGCCATCGTCAAATTGATTATCAGCGCGTGCGGTCATATCGCCGAGGGCGAAGACACGTGCGCTGCCCAATCGCTTACCGTCACGTAGGCCAAACGGCAGCTGCCAGGCTCTGCCGAAACCGAGGTTAAACCGGCTGAAAAGCTCACTGTCCTCGTGATTAAACCGATCAAGACCAGCACTCACCGTCCATGCAACTGGGTTTTGAAAACGCGTTTTATGACTGAGTGACAGCACATTCACCAGCGTCAGCTTTTGCAACCGAACATCACCGTCTTCCGTGACGCGTGCATAGAAATCTCCCATTTCTATCTGAGCACCGGGTGAAAAGCCCTTCGATGGATCAAGGACGTCGTGGTAAGCAATGCGCCAGTTAATATCACCGTGCCATTGCTCTCCGGTATAACCACCACCCACACTTAAGCGCGATGTACCGTGCCCCTCATCATCACGAAACTCTGGCTTTCGTGGTGCAGGAAACACATCGCCCGCTGGCAGCTTGCTACGAGCAGACAGTATCTGCAGGGTTCGCTTTCGTAATACCGGATTCGCCTGCTTTTTCTTAACTGACAGATAGCGTGCATAACTGTATGCCAGCTCCAGGACACGAATCTGCGACTCTTCAGGCAGGCCCGCCAACAAGGCATCAATCGGGGGGTCACCCTCAACAATGGTACGGGCAAGTTCTGCTTCCTGCTCTGAGGCCAGCGCCGCATTGGACTCCATCACCGACGCAGCAGAAGGTCGATAAAACTCTCGCGACACAAAGCCAGCATCATAAAGAGCACGAATGGTATCGACCGGTACCGCCTTCATTTTAAAGTCGGCTGCCAGGTCTGATCGGGACGATGCAGCATCAAGCATCGTCAGTAACCGGTATGAGCAATTTTCATCAAAAAAGAAATAATCGAACGCCGTATCCTGAAGCTCCCAGACATGACGCACAAACTGATCCACTTCAGCGCTACCAAAGTCCAGCTCATATTCCCATGTATCACGGTACTCCATGTGCTGGTACTGGTTAGTTTTTACGTAGTATGGCATCACCGAGACTTCACCCGGATAGCCACCGGACAGACCCTTATAGCTGAACACCAACTCGTTGTCGGTTGGGTCCGCATTGGCCGCAAAATTTACGCTATAAGCGAGCAACTTACTGCTGGACGGATCTTCTCTGTCCATTCGCACCAAGGTATGCCCGTACATCGACGATGGCGAATTAATATGAGAGGCCGGGAAGATCAGCGTCAGACGGTGGGCATTTAATTCATTGCGCCACTCATCAAATTCTGAGCATGGCTGATCAACGAAACCAACCTGCGGAAGCCTGTGTTTCAACCAATGATAACGCGCCGGAAAACGACACTGAGCGGAGGCATTATCCGCCTGATCCGTCAGAAGAAACGCATTCAGGTCGGCAACCAACTCATCGCGCGCATCACTCTTGCCCTTCTCAGCAAGAAAGAACTCAGGTGAATCATTCTGACTGATAAAACGAAAGGTATAGGGGTGTTGTCGATAGTGCAGCAGATGCAGCCACTGCTGATGCGACGCCAGAGCGCGAAGTTCATCAGCCGGAATAGCTTTGAAATGACTGGTATCAGAAGCAGCAAGAACAGATGAGGAGGAGAACATTGCCAACAAAGCGGCAAGAAGAATCAGCTTAAACTGATGACCCACGGAAAATCCTTAACAAACAACACTGAGACGCACATGATGCGCCTCAGAGTATGACAGACTGAAGTATCAGCCTACGTATTTCTGCAGAGCTTCGTCCTGAGACATTGCTTCAGTCAGAGAACGGAACGCATCACCAGCAGTCGCTTCGGTAGTAAACATGCTATCGAAGTTAGACTGAACAGTTGCGCGGAACGCTGCAGTGTCAGCCGCTTCTACGCCCATAACCTGAGCCAGCGCGTCCAGAGTTTCACCCTGACCACGTGCACTGTCAGCAGCCAGCTGATCCATATTGTCGTTCATGAACGCTTCAGCCGCTTTCAGAGGGCCATTAGCTGATTCGCAACCCAGGGTACCTGAAGTCATACCAAAGGTCTGGTTACCAGAAGTACCGTTGGTGGTCGCAGCCAGTACGTGCTCGTGCCATTCGTTAGCATCCGGGAAGACAACCGCAGTACCCAGACCACAGCCCGCAGGGCCGTTGTCAGCCATTGCAAAAGAAGACGCAGAAATCAGTGCTGCCGCAGCAATCAGTTTTTTCATGGATCATTTCCTTGTTCTGATCAAATTAGGTCGTTTCGAAACGACCCATCTAACCTAGAATGCTTTTACGCCCCTGTCTACAGGTAAGACAAAAACTGGCCAAAAACACCGCCTTATGTCAGCCTTTGACCATCGAACCAGTAGATTGTTTATGTATCAGACAGACCACCCCCGTGATCCCGGTATTTTTACCGTATCCGACCTCAACCGCCGGGCTAAACAAATGCTCGAAGTATCGTTTGCGTCTGTGCGCGTCGAAGGCGAAATATCCAACCTTGCACGACCATCTTCGGGTCACTGGTATTTCACGTTAAAAGACAGCGGTGCTCAGGTGCGTTGTGCCATGTTCCGTTCACGGGCAGGCATGGTGAAATTTCAACCAAAAGAAGGCGATAAAGTTGAAGTCCGCGCCAAGGTCAGTCTGTATGAAAACCGCGGTGATTATCAGCTGATTGTCGATGCGATGAAGCCAGCCGGTGAAGGTGCCCTGCTTCTCGCGTTCGAACAACTCAAGCGCAAACTAACTGCAGAAGGCTTGTTCGCTGAAGAGCGTAAAAGGCCACTCCCCTCGGTCAAACGTGTAGCAATTATCACCTCACCCACCGGCGCTGCCATCCACGACATGCTAACGGTACTGAAACGCCGCTGGCCCATGCTCGAGGTCGATCTTTACCCTGCTGCAGTTCAGGGGGAAGAAGCGCCACAGCAGTTGATCAACGCGCTGTACCGGGCAAACCGCGACAACACGGCCGACGCCATAATTATTGGTCGTGGAGGCGGCTCACTTGAAGATCTCTGGGCATTTAACAATGAGGTTCTGGCGCGCGAAATTGCCAACTCTCAATTGCCTGTTATCAGTGCTGTGGGTCACGAAGTCGATTTTACCATCGCAGATTTTGTCGCCGACATGCGGGCACCGACTCCGTCAGCAGCAGCCGAACTCATCAGCCCCGACGGCCAGCAGATGCTGCGCTACGTTAATGACCTTCAGCAACGTCTGGTCCGCAACCAACGGGAGCGCTTTCATCAAGCCCAACGCTCGCTGACGCAACTGCAATCCCGACTGCGCGGCCCGCGACAAGCGCTGCAATCAAGAGCCCAGCATCTCGACCAGCTGGAGATACGTTTGCAACGTGCAATGACGTCACGACTGAAAGAGCCTCAACAGCGCCTGCAACGACTCCAGACATCATTAGCGCACCTACACCCACAGCGTGGACTGACACAAAGCCAGAACACCTTGAATCAGATACGTGGGCGCCTTGAGCGCGCGATGCAGCAACAACTGCAGAAAAAGAAAACGGAACTTGGTGCCGGTATGCGGCTTCTCAACTCCGTCAGCCCGCTTGAAGTCCTCAGTCGCGGCTATTCGATAACCCGCAAAAACGATGGCTCCGTCGTGCGTGACACGAGCGAACTGAACACCGGCGACCAGATAGAAACTCTGATTCGCTCCGGCAAACTCACCAGCACGATTATTGATATTCAAAACGATGATGATTAAACAATTAAGCGTTGCCCTGCTCTCTCTTTCAGCGTTACACACATTAGCCGAAATACCGAATAATCCAATTGCTGGCGGCATCATTTCACTGCCTGTAAAAAGTACCAATGCGGTGACCTTAAACGACAAGCCGGTTCTTACGACCGTCATTGACGGGCAACGTTACGCTGTTATTGGCGTGCCACTCAAAGCCGAAGGCGCGCTGACAGTGGAAATCGATGGCAAAGAACAGCCTCAAATCCTTGAGGACTTCGCCTACGAAGAGCAGCACATCGAAATCAAGAATAAGCGCAAGGTAAATCCGCAGAAAAACGACATGGATCGTATCGGGCGTGAATATAACCAGATGACTCCGGTGTACACGAGCTTCTCTGCTGATTTAACTCCTGACTGGAATCAGATGATTCTGCCGACCACCGGGCCATACAGCAGCGCATTCGGACTCAAGCGCTTCTTTAATGGTCAGGCGCGCAACCCTCATAGCGGGATTGATATAGCCGCCCCGGAAGGCAAAGATATCGTTGCTCCGGCAGGTGGCACCGTTGTGTTAACGGGTGATTTTTTCTTTAACGGTAAAAGCGTCTTTATTGACCACGGCCAGGGACTTATCAGCATGATGTGTCATATGAGTCGTGTCGATGTAAAAGAAGGTGATGTGATCAAGCAAGGCGATTTACTGGGAGCCGTCGGAAAAACAGGCCGGGCCACGGGCCCACATCTGCATTGGACCGTCAGCCTCAATAACGCACGCGTAAATCCTAAGCTACTGCTCAGAGAAGATCAGCCCAAATGAATAAGGTACTGGCATGAAAAAAGCGCCCGGAACCTCAGGCTTAATGCCTGTCAAAGGCAGTGGCTGTGGGATACGCCCGAACATTGAAGAGATGGAGGATTCTGAAGGCTTCGATTTTTCTGCAGCAAGCGAACTACTGCAGAAAAATGAAAACGATGATCAGGCGTCAGAGGAAAATTCTGACCATCGTCTTCAAACGAAAATGGAAACCAAAAAGAAGCTGGCAAAAAACCTTAAGGAAGAACCTAAGGAATAACCTTCTCGTCTTCGGAATCTTTTTCGGCCTCTGCCTGAGCGCGCGCCAGTTCAGCGTCACGCTTTAACGTCAGCAGATCTATCTTGGCCTGAATTTCAGGCGTAGGATCTGGCGCAATATACTCCTGCTCGTCACGTCCGTGATACTTATCAATAGATTGCAGCAATGAGCTGAAGCTACGTACCCGTCCACCACGAACCAGTGCAATTCGCCCCAGCGCTTTACAATGCAGCTTGCCTTCAACCAGAAAGCGGTGCTCTGAGTACAGATACTTTCTGTCCCAATACAGAACCCGGCTCTCGATATCCACCTTAGTAAACGGCTTAATTTCACGCACAAAGGTCACCGTCTGACTGGCAACCACTGTGCGCCAGCCGTTGCTCATAATCAGTGGCAACAAGCCAATTTCTGCAAACCACTGCACCCGGCCAACGTCGATAAACGCAGGGTAACGTGTATTCGTCAGATGCAGGTTCAGATCCATGTCCCAGGGCATTACCCGGAAACTATAGGTCGTCAGAGCAAGAGGATCTTTATTGTCGTTCCATTTCTGGCGGAAAAAAATAAAGATAAAACGAAGCAACATCATGATTTTTCTTCCGGTTCACGGTAACGGATCAACCCTTCCTGCGCGACAGACGCTACCAGCTCACCTTTCTGATTAAAAACCTGACCGCGGCAGAACCCTCGACCCCCACCCGCATTCGGGCTATCAATCGCATACAGCAACCACTCGTCCATTCTGAACGGACGGTGGAACCAGACACTATGATCCAGACTCGCCATCTGCATACCTTTCTGGCCATATGAACGCGCATGAGGGTGAAGCGAAGTCGGCAACAGATTAAAGTCAGACGCATACGCGAGTAACTTAGCGTGGAGATCAGTATCCTCTGGGAGCGAGCCGTCGGCTTTCATCCAAAGATACTTCACTGGGTCTTTCTTGGTCGGCGCGAAAATATTCACCGGATCGAGCACACGCATCTCGATGGGCTTGTCGGCGGTATAAATGTCGCGGACTTTTTCAGGAAAGTAATCCCGGAACATACGCGCCAGATCGACCTGGGAAGGAATGCCATCTGGCCCTTTTACCTCAGGCATAGGCGCCTGATGCTCAAAACCTTCTTCTGTCTGCTGGAAAGAACAGATCATGGTCAGAATGGCACGGCCATTCTGAATGGCTTTTACCTGCCGCGTACAGAAACTGCGGCCATCCCGCAAACGGTCCACCTCAAACTCAAGATGATCGGTGACGGTACCCGCCAACATGAAATACACATGAAAGGAATGCGCGTGCCAGTCGCCCTCTGGCAGCGTCTTTAGTGCAGATGACAGACTCTGCGCCATGACCTGACCGCCAAACAGCGCACGGAACCCAAGGTCCTGGGTCTCGCCGCGAAAGGTGTTTTCTCCGATTTCTGTGGGTTCAAGTAACTCGACCAACCCTTGCAACACATCACTCATACACACCTCTCTTACTCATCAGACTATCAAAGCACATTATTTGTAGCTATGACTGGAACAGTACCCGATAAAAATACCCAATCATTGGCCGAAATGACATTATGCGCCATACTCGCACTCTGTGCGGGGCCGCGTATAATACCGGCCCTCACGCTTCATCACCGGTTATCTCATGTCAGAAATCTTTCCAGATCCTATCAATCCTGCCGAATACGATACCCAGCTTGCCGAGAAAAAGGCACGGCTGAACAGTCTGTTCGCCGAGTTCGCACCACCCGCTCTGGAAGTCTATGACAGCGCCGTCAGCCACTATCGCCTGCGCGCCGAGTTTCGCCTCTGGCACGAGGGAGACCGCTGCTTCTACGCCATGTTCGAACCGGGCAACCGCAAGAAGGCATTGGAAGTACGTGAATTCAATATAGCCTCTCCACTCATCAATGAACTGATGAAAAAGCTGCTGGCCGAAATTCACACCAGCGAGCTGCTGCGGCGCAGGTTATTTCAGGTTGAATTTCTGACGACATTAAGCGGCGATGCCCTGATTACCCTCATTTACCATAAAAAACTCGATGAAAGCTGGGAAGCAGAAGCCCGCAAACTGCAGGAACGCATTGGCTTCCCGATTATTGGTCGCTCCCGTAAACAGAAGCTGGTACTTGAGCGCGACCACGTGACCGAAGTACTCACCGTCGATGGCAAACAATTCAGCTACCGCCAGATCGAGGGCGGCTTCACTCAACCGAATGGCGAAGTGAATCAGAAGATGCTCAGCTGGGCGCGCTCGGCGTCAGACGACATTGGCGGCGACCTGGTCGAGATGTATTGCGGCAACGGCAACTTCTCTGTCGCTCTTGCCGATAAATACGAGCGTGTACTGGCCACCGAAATCTCGAAAACCTCGGTGAATGCCGCCCAAGTGAACATTGCCGACAACCAAATCGACAACCTGATCATCGCGCGCCTGTCGTCTGAAGAATTTGTGCAGGCCCTTCGCGGCGAGCGTAAGTTTACCCGCCTCGAAGGCGTTGATCTGAGCAGCTACGATTTCCGCACCGTGCTGGTCGATCCGCCACGCGCCGGCCTCGACGATGAATCAGTAAAACAGACCGCCGGATACGACAACATCATCTACATCAGTTGTAACCCGGATACACTGCACGCGAACCTGACCGAACTCTGCAAAACCCACGACATCGTGCGTTTTGCCATGTTCGACCAGTTTCCGTACACCCACCATATCGAAACCGGCGTGGTTCTGAAGCGCAAGGCGACCTCATGAGTATGTTTAATAGTATCAGCGGCATTAACCCAGCCATGCTGAGTAACCTGGATCAGTTAGGTTTTAAAGAAGCCACCGAGATTCAGGCACAGTCGCTGCCCGTCAGCCTTGCTGGCAATGACCTACTGGCGCAGGCAAAAACCGGCAGCGGCAAAACCGTGGCGTTTGGTATTCCGCTACTGCAGAGCCTGAATCCTAAGTTCTTTGGTATTCAGGGATTGGTGCTTTGCCCGACCCGTGAACTGGCGACACAGGTCGCTGATGAGCTACGCAAACTCGCCCGTTTTACCCAGAACATTAAAATCGTCGTGATCTCAGGCGGTGTATCGATTGGGCCTCAGATCGGCTCGCTTGAGCGCGGCGCGCATATCGTTGTGGGCACCCCAGGGCGCATTAAAGATCACTTGCGTAAGAAGACCATGGTGCTCGAGAACGTCAACACCCTCGTGCTTGATGAAGCCGACCGCATGTTAGAAATGGGCTTTGCCGACGACATCCGCGACATCGCCTCGCACACGAAACACAACCGCCAGACACTGCTGTTTTCGGCCACCTACCCCGACAACATCAAAGCGCTGAGCAAAGACCTGATGCACGAGCCCGAGACGATAAAAGTCGAAGCCGTACACAACACCAACCATATTCAACAGCAACTCATCGGCTGCGATAAACACAGCCGCACCGATGCGCTGTTAAAAGCCATGCAGCATTTTGCACTGGAGCAGGTGGTGGTGTTCTGCAATACCAAACAATCGGTGAATGAAGTATCACAGGCACTGCGCCATGCCGGGTATTTATCACTGGGCTTGCACGGCGATCTCGATCAGCGCGACCGCGACCAGACATACATCCGCTTCAAACAAGGGAGCGCTCACTGCTTAGTCGCCACCGACGTTGCCGCACGCGGCCTGGATGTCGATGATCTGCAAGCCGTGATTAACTATGAGCTTCCACGCGACCCCGAAGTGTACGTACACCGCATTGGTCGTACTGGCCGCGCCGGGAAAGAAGGCCTGGCACTGAGCCTGTTCAGCGAACGCGAAACCTACAAGCGCGAAGCCATCGAAGACCTGCTGAAGCACAATATCGAGGCGATGCACGAAAACGACCTGACCGACAAACACGAACCGGCCAAGCCGCCGTATGTGACCCTGTGTTTTGCCGAAGGCCGTAAAAACAAACTGCGCCCGGGTGATATCGTTGGTGCGATCACGGCGAAAGGCAAAATCCCAGGATCAGTCATTGGTGATATCACCGTGCTGGATTTCGTTGCCTTTGCCGCCGTTGAGCGTGAATACGCCAATGAAGCCCTGCGCCTGTTAGAAAAAAGCCGCATTAAAGGGCGGCAGATCAAAGTCAGACGCATCTGATTTATCGGCGGGCAATGCCCGCCCTACAGCGGCAACCATCCATATCCTTCCGAAGCGTAGGGTGGGCACTGCCCACCACTTGCGAAACCTAAGGGCAGCTGATCAAACCCTGACCTGCCTCTTACCTGCGCCCTCATTTTTCTTTACTCTCTACCAATAAAAAGAAAACAACGAGACGTCTATGCCCAGCTCAACACTCATTATCATTGCCAACGCATTACTCTTCGCAGCCATGCAACTCTGGCTACCGTTTGAGCCTGCTGTCGTTGACGGCCTCAGCATATTAGTATTTGTCGCCGTACTCTGGCTCACCGAAGCCTTAGACGTCAGCATTACCGCCCTGCTCGTCCCCGTGATAGCGGTAGCTCTCGGAGTACTGGACACCACCAAAGCACTCGCCAGTTTTGCCAACCCGATTATCTTTATCTTCTTAGGAGGCTTTGCTCTCGCCTCAGCCCTGCACGCCCAGAAAATCGATACAGCGATTGCCAACAAAGTGCTCGATCTTGCCAGAGGCCGATTTAACGTCGCCGTGTTTATGCTGTTTGCCGTCTCCGCAGGCCTGTCGATGTGGATCAGCAACACCGCCACCACGGCCATGATGCTGCCTTTGGTATTAGGCGTACTGCATCAACTGAATGAAGAAGAGCAGCGCCCCACTTATATTTTTGTGCTGCTTGGTGTTGCCTACTGCGCCAGCATCGGCGGCATTGCTACCTTAGTTGGCAGCCCACCCAATGCCATTGCAGCGGCACAGAACAACATGACCTTTGCCGACTGGATGACTCTGGCTGGCCCTTTGTCATTATTACTACTGCCAGTCATGCTGGCCGTATTATTTGCAGTTATCCGACCCGACCTGAAACACAGATTTACAGCTGAACACGAAGCCCTAGAATGGACGCAGCCACGCCTGATGACGCTGGGGATATTTGGAGTAACGGTACTCTGCTGGATATTCAGCTCACCGCTGAATAAGTTCCTCGGAGGCCTGCCCAAGTTCGACACCATCATTGCCATCAGCGCCATTATTGCGCTGGGCTTAAGCCGCGTCGTCACCTGGAAACAAATAGAAAAAACCACCGACTGGGGCGTGCTCTTATTATTCGGCGGTGGTATCTGCTTAAGCGCCGTACTCAAAGCGACCGGCACCAGCGTGTTCTTAGCCGATCATATTGGCGGCTTCTTACAAGGCGCCCCGTTGATTCTGGTGATTATGGCCATCGTGACCTTTGTAGTATTCCTGACTGAATTCGCCAGTAACACCGCCAGTGCGGCTTTACTTGTGCCCGTGTTTGCCGCCATCGCAGAAAGCTTAGGGATTCCGGCAGTAATACTGAGTGCGTTGATCGCCGTATCGGCGTCCTGCGCCTTTATGCTGCCGGTCGCGACGCCGCCAAATGCCATTGTTTATGGCAGCGGCCATGTCGCACAGAAAGATATGATGCGTGCAGGATTCCGGATCAACCTGAGTTGTATTGTCGTGATCAGTGGGTATGCGTGGGTGGTTTGGTGAGGTTTCCGAAGCGGATGCTATCTAGTTCAACTTCGGTGTCCGTTTTATCGGGGCAAGATCAGGGAGCGATTGATACGCATTGTTGTGTGATCAGCTATATTATTTCCAGTTCCCACCATCACTCTTGCCGTCTTCTGGACCAACGAAAGATGTTACCCTTTCTTCTAGAATAGCCTTTTTTGCTTCAGTTAGTGCTGCGGACTCAGTGGGAAAAGTATCATCCCATACTGTCGAATTATTGAATTCATCAACGATCTCGAGAGCCCACTCTTCATCACCCTCAAGACGGTAAATCTCAACAGATACAGTCCTTCCACCACTTTTCAATTCCTGGGATAGGATCGATAGTTCTAGTTCGGGCTCATCATTCATATACTTTACTCATTAATTAATTTGGTCTTGAAAATAATTCGATCACGACGAAAATCGGAATCCTATTTTCACATAACGCCTCACATCACCGGCAGAAAAAAGCAGAGCGACGAAGGAGCGGCGCTTTTTTCTGTCCGAGTGCATGTGATTGTTATGTGCATTGTGGAGAAAGATAATCGCTAGAGACTTATAGTCATTTCCAGTAATCATCAGTCGATTCTATAATGAGACCCATCAGGTCATATTCTGAGCCAATATATTCTGAACCATCTTTGCTTAGATGCCCTTTGTCTCGATAGAGAATAGTGCCATTAATGACGACATCACAATAATTATCCATGCATATCAAATCTTTGAGATGAAATATCGGAGAAAAACCCTGTACTAAACTGATAGTGTGATAAGAGTTCTTTGTGTAATCTGAGTAATCATTGTTGCTAAAGTCGCATAAACTATTATCTTGGCTTAGCATTAAAGAGCGGACTGAGCACCTTCCAATGTCCGAACCATTATTTGGAACAGGTGAAATAACAATTGGTTTTTTTCCAATACGTCTTATCTCGGTAATGGTTTTAGCAAACGCATTTTCAATTATTTTATCCTGCGTCTTTACAATAGAACCCTCATGTAAAACGCTGGGGGTAAAGCTATAAGGTGACGCAAGGATTACATATTCAATTGTGCTATTAGATGCTAGCCATTTCAGAATTTCGTTATTATTTTTAACGCACTCTTTTGCCCAGCTTTCTGTCCTGATGGCGGCTCCCTCACGTATTTGTCCAACAATTGCAAGACCAAGAACGGGGCGACAACTACTTTTTGTTATTTGTACAAAGTCAATCTTAGTTGGACTCGATTTGAATCCCAATGCTAAATGTTCAGCATGAGAGTCACCCCACAATAATACCTTCGGTTTTTCTCCAACAAAGCATTTGTCTGACAATTTATCAACGGTACAATTATTAGATAGCCCATTATTAACTTCTAAAACTCTTGAAAAATCACTATAAGCAATTCCATCTCTGGTTTCTCTAAAGTCAAGACCATTACTTAAGTGGCCGTATAAACCAATTGAAATAAAGAATAAAGAGCCAACTATTGAGAAGGAAAAAATCTGTTTTCTATTTATTTTAGTTTTATTTCTAAATGGAACTTCAACATAACGCCAACTAAAATAAGAAAGGATAAAAGTAGCTGCAATTAATAATATATAAGTTGTTTCACTTGGCTTAATTGAAGAAGCATGCCTCGCAAAGGCAAAAAGAGGTTGATGCCAAAGATATGCACTATAACTAACTAATCCAACTCCGACTAAAAGCTTGTTACTTAGCATTTTCCCGACAATTGTATCTTGCGAGGAAAATAATATTATCAACCCCGTTCCGATGGTTGGGATTAAAGCATAACTACTCGGAAACGGGGTTGACTCACTATAGAAAAAAACAGACATAAAAATCATGCTTAGACCAAGAAAGCCAGCAGCTTCATCCAATGTTTTATTGGCCAATAAAGAGTGAATCGTTGTTTTCCTATATAAAAAATAAAATGCAATACTTGCACCTATTGCTAGTTCCCAGCCTCTAGTTGGAAGTAGAAAAAAGTTTGCTGTTGGCTTGTTATAAGCGGCCCATTCAGAGATTAGAAAACTTACTCCAGCGATAACAAGGAATGAGCTAAGTATCCAGCGTTTTCTAAAGCGCGACATAAGCATTAAAAAAACTGGGAACAAAACGTAATATTGTTCCTCAACAGCCAGACTCCAAGTATGCAATAATGGTTTTAATTCATTAGCAGCGCCCCAATATCCAGATTCTTGCCAAAATAAAATGTTCGATGAAAACAATGAAACCGCGACCAGGCTTTCCGAAAAATCCTTAAAATCAGAAGGTAAAAGTAGAAAATAAGCGAATGGTAAACACAGTGCCATGATAAAGAAAAGAACAGGTAGTATCCTTCTTGCTCTGCGTTCATAGAAATTAACTATTGAAAATTTATGCTGCTCTTTTTCAGATAAGATAATAGTAGTTATTAAGTAACCGCTAATAACAAAAAATACATCTACTCCAACAAAACCGCCGCCAAAGAACTCAAATCCAGCATGAAATAGAATCACAGGAATAACTGCGATAGCTCTTAATCCATCAATTTCTGCACGATACTTCATTTAACTACCTTTGTATTTTTTGCGACGATTTTAGCACATAACGCCTAGCTCACCGGAAAAATGGGAGCGCAGCGAGTATTTTTTCCGGTGCAGCTACTTGTTAGCTGCTTTATGCTCAAACCATTCGTCTAGATAGGCGTCCAGGTCTTCTGAAGTTTCTATGCCTGCCAATTCAAGCTCTTCAGCATCATCTAGGATTAAACCACAGTTATCACACTCGAACTGGTCTTTGATGAACAAAAGGCTTATTCCATCTTCTGCTTCATCTTCTTCGGTATAGCCATAACAGGTGGCATCGTTCTGACATACTGGACATTTTTCATCACGCATCTCCCACTCGTTAGAGCCAAAATTCCAAGCGTATAGAAAATCCAACGACTTTGATTTTGCTTTTGCCTGCTCAATCGATTGGTGAACTTTATTTACTCGCTCCTCGTTATACCGTTTGATGATTGCATCAATTTCCTTTTCGTTTGATATAAGAAACAGCCACTTAAACACCCCGTCGTCTTTTGCTAGCTTGAATAACTTGCATGCGATGTAAGCAACACGCTCCAAATGGTATTTCTGAAACTCCGGAAATGCCGCATGAACCGCGATATTTCTTACTGGTGCAAGCAACGACAAATGTGGCTTAAACTCTTGTTTTCTATCTGGATAAAGTTGGTAAAAGAATGAAGTAGCCTGACTAATATCTATAACTTTTTCAGAAAAACTTCTGAGATCGCCGATAAAAGAATTGGGGGTGGCCCCTGAAGGCATCGATGCTGGATAATGAAGCATGGCTAGTGCTTCTTTTGATAAGTTTGGGTACAAACAACTGAACATTTTCCTTGCGATGATTGCTTTCAAAAGCAACTCACAGGAAATTGATAGGTTTCCAAGCACTGCCTGAAACCCTTCCCAAGGACGCTTTTTGCCATCTATATACAAACGAATGCCGAGATTGAAATAGCTCAGCGCAGCGTCTTGGAGAGACTTAGCAATGTCATCTGATATTCTGTCAAGATGTTTTCTTAGCTCTTCACTCATAGCTCAACCCAGCTAACAGTTTGTTAATGTGCGTGCGCATTTATCCTGGGACACTCTTTCGAGCTTTCCGGGATAACTCTTTGACTCAATTGAAAAATCTTCCATAACTCAAATCTCCCTTCCAGAAAAACGCGCACGCCTGTTATTTCGGCGAGTGCTTGCCTATAAACTTATAAACCAAGCTGGCAACTCTTTGATTCGATTGAGGTTTACGGTACCCCGCTCTGACAAAACGCGCAAGCACGAAAACAAAGCGTGCGCGTTTTGCTCGAAAAGTCCGAATCATACTGTATGGATAACCATGTATTCTTTACATTCAGAAGCGGTTGCCCATATCATGGCGAGACACTATTTTCTGTTCATTCTTCATAGGCTATTCGCATGCTCTCTTTCAGCCATTACCTCGAACAAGCCGCTGCTCAGCATCATGACTTCGATCTGAAGCTCAAGCATGCAATGAAGCCTGTATCCGCCAAGAAGCTGGCCGCGATTCCCGATGACCGCTGGTTGTCCTGCCTGTCGCAGTGTGTGTTTCAGTCTGGCTTTAACTGGAAGGTCGTTGCGAATAAGTGGCCGCGTTTTGAAGAGGTGTTCTGCAATTTCCGCCCTGAGGTTCTGGTGATGTGGCCGCAGGAGCAGTATGAGCAGTTTATGCAGGATGAGACGATTATCCGCCATATGGCGAAGATCAATTCGGTGTACGAGAACGCGTTGTTCTTTACAGACCTGCAACGCGAGCACGGTTCTGCCGCTGAGTGGTTTGCATCGTGGAAGCCAGAAGATTACGCCGCAAACCTTAAGGTGTTCCGCAAGCGCGGCAACCGGGTTGGCGGGCGAACCGGCCAGATATTTCTCCGTCGTATGGGGGTGGATTCGCCGATTTTCAGCGACGATATGATTCTGGCGCTCACGAGCAAAGGCGTGATTGATGGTGTACCCACATCAAAAGCGAGCTGGAAAGCCTTTATGGATGCCATGTTACGGTGGCGCGACGAAACCGGTTACAGCCTCACTGAGCTGAGCCAGATTCTGTCCTGGTCTGTCGGTCCGCGAAGATAAAGGGCCGCGAAGGTAAAAGGTCTGTAGCGTCAGATAGCTTAAAGGTGTCGGTCGGGAATCTCTCGTCGTATACTCTCGGCTGCGTTTTATTTGTTTCTTTTAAGGTTTGTTATTCATGACTGCCCCTAGCACGAACACCCCAGATCATCAGCCGCGTCCGTTTGTCGATCTGATGGTCAGTATTGTGATTCCGTCCATCATTCTGATGAAGTTCAGTGGTGACGAACATCTCGGCAGTGTGAATGCGCTTCTGCTGGGTCTCGCCTTCCCTCTGGGTTGGGGCCTGTTTGAGCTGGTGAAGTACCGTAAGAAGAATTTTATCGCCCTGCTGGGGATGATCAGTGTCGGCCTGACCGGTGGCATTGGTCTGCTGGAACTTGATGCTGGCTATCTGGCGATCAAAGAAGCTGCGATTCCTGCCATTATCGGTCTGGCGGTGCTTATTTCGACCCGCACCCGCTATCCACTGGTGCGCACCATGCTTTATAACCCGAATGTGCTGGACGTCGATAAGATTCAGAGCGCTCTGGAAAAGAATAAAGCGACAGAAGAATTTGAAAGCCGCCTGATGAAAGCAACGTACTTCTTTGCCGGTACCTTCCTGTTTTCATCCATCATGAACTATGTGCTGGCAAAGTGGATTGTCGTCAGCCCTTCGGGTACTCAGGCCTTTAACGAAGAACTGGGCCGTATGACATTGGTCAGCTATCCCATGATCGCGATTCCATCCATGGCCATGATGCTACTGATTTTCTATTACCTGTGGCGCACGATCCGTCGCCTTACTGGCTATACGCTGGAAGAAGTACTGGCTCCGCACCTGGCGGATAAGTGACCGCGGATCACAGACAGAGAGACAGCCAGATTCGTTCTATTATGCGTTCGATGCCAATTGCCACACCTGTGGCAATTTGCTACATTTTGAGTTACCTGAATCTGTGAGTACACCGCTATGGCAACCACCAGCATCCGACTGGATCAAGAGCTTGTAGAGAAAGCCACCATTATGGCAAAAGCCTTGAACCGAACCCCTCCCAAGCAAATTGAACACTGGGCTAAGATCGGCGAGATCATGGAAGATAATCCAGACTTACCCTATGAGTTCGTGAAACAAGCGATCATCGCTAGAGCAGAGAAAGAAGCTGGAAAATTAGAAGACTATGACTTTGGCTAAAACGACAGGAAAAGTCACCAGAGTTGTACAGACACCCAGTTTTAAAAAAGCAGTTAAGAAACTTAAACCTAATCAAAAAGCCGACCTTGATGGCGCGGTGAGAGAGGTCATGAATGACCCCTTTCTCGGCGAGCAGAAAAAAGGCGATCTCGCCTTTCTACGCGTTTATAAATTCAAAATGACTAAGCAACTCATGCTGTTAGGTTACAGCTACGAAGACGGCGCTTTGATTCTGGAGCTGATTGCGCTCGGGTCTCACGAGAACTTCTATCGTGATGTTAAACGCATCACATGAATCCACTTGAAACTCCAGATCACTAAACGCCCATTCTCGTTGGGTTGATCAGTAATCGGTAACCGGAAAGATTGATTCAGCGTACATCTGCAGCTCATATATCCACTGTAGCTTCTGAGGGTCATCCGCTACGCGCTGTGCTGCCTGCTCAAGGATTGGCGCGAACTGCTCGAAGGTCAGCAGTGGCGAACCAGGAACGCCCTGCATAAGGCGCTGTGTACGATGCTGCTCCCAGCGCTCGCGCTCGTCTTCGTTGAGGGTGTCAGAGAAATTACGTGCCCGGTAGCGGAACAGCATTTCTTCCCCGCGCTCATCCTGAAATGGGTTCGGATAATCCGCCAGATCCCAACCCTGCATTCGCTGTATTTCATCCATTGCCTGTTTGTCAGCATTCGAGAAGAAACCATCGTATAAGCGAGCATCCACGTCGGAGATTTCGGCAAACTGACGATTGCCAAAGACCTCAGCCATTTTGGCATTCAGAGGTCCTGCTTCACGCAGTATCTTCAGATGGCGACGCAGGTCATCGCCGCTGATGTTCCAACGCTCTGCCTGATCCGGTGTCAGCGTATTTGCAGGCGCAATGACGGGAGATTTGTTGATATGAATTTCTTTCAGAGGCAGGCGGGTTATTCCTTCTGGCATGTCCGCCGCTCGGGTAAAGACGCGCTCTGAAATCTGCTCAGCACTCAGGTCATAGAGTGCGGTCGGATCGGCAGACAGATCCCAGGCAATAAAACTGTTTTTGTTCGTCGGATGCCAACACAGAGGTGCAACAACGGCCATACAGCCCTGCTCTACGGGGTACATGCCCGATACATGCATCAGTGGCTTATGAGTGCCGACATCAATCAGGCCACCCAGCGCCTGCTTACTACGATGCTGATATAGATAACGGTATAACTTAGGTTGTTTGTCCTTGACCAGGCGTGCCAGAGCAATGGTCGCACGCACGTCGGACACCGCGTCGTGAGCCTTACCGTGGTCGAGGCCATTGGCTGCAGTCAGGTGCTCAAGCTTAAAGCTGGTTTTGCCAAGGTCGTTCTTTGGCCATTCAATACCTTCCGGGCGCAGTGCGTAGGCACAACGGACTACATCAAGGAGGTCCCAGCGAGAGTTACCGCCCTGCCACTCACGCGCATAAGGGTCAAAGAAATTGCGATAGAGCGTGTAACGGGTGAACTCATCGTCAAAGCGAATGCTGTTGTAGCCGGCAACACAGGTACCAGGCTGACTGAACATGTCATTGATGCGAGCGATGAACTCACGCTCTGGAACACCCCTGCTCTGGCAATCCTGCGGCGTGATTCCGGTAATCAGAACCGCATCGGGGTGCGGCAGATAATCATCTGTCTGGCGACAGAAGATTTCGACAGGCTCTTCGATTTCATTGAGGTCTTCGTCGGTGCGGATAGCGGCAAACTGCGCCGGACGATCCCAGGCCGGGTTAGCGCCGAAGGTTTCGTAGTCGTACCAGACGATGGTGTTCACTCAATGCTCCTGTGTGCAGATCAAAACGCTAGTTTACCGGTTATATGGCACGCATAAAACAAAACCCCCGGAGGACAGCCTGCGGGGGTTCTGTTAAACATCATCTCAGCGGGTACTTACCAACCTTTACGAGGGTTACCCGGTACGATCCAGCCCTGCTCTTCATTGCCCGGAAGTTGAGGCAGCTCGCCGTACAACAGGTAACGGTGAGCGTCGCGAGCCGACTGGCGCGGTAACTCTTCCATCGGCAGGTGGCCGACGACTTCGTACGAAACAAAGGTCATGTTCGGCAGATGCGTTTTGAACTGCTTCATGACGCGCTCTGGTGTCCACTCGTCATCCTCGCCCCACATAACCAGTGATGGCGTCTGGATGTACTTGATGCGATCACTTTCGTTCTCGCCTTCTTCAAGTTGTTTCTCCATGGTGCGGGCAACATCAATAAAGGCCGTACGGTTGCCTTTACGCAGCATCATGTCCTGATTGCGACGGACAATCTCGTCGGTAACCTTTTCATCGTCGGAGTACATAGACTCAATACGATCACGAACTTTACCGCGACGCAGCGTCCAGGAGTTGAGGCCAGCAAGGACAGGAATGGTGTTGTAACCCAATACCGGATGGACTTCCTGATCAAAGCCTGTGGAATCAACGAGCACCATGCTCTCAACGCGCTCTGGGTATTCTTTGGCGAAGTTCCATGTAATGAAACCGCCATACGAGGCGCCGACCAGCTTAACGCTGTCGAGGCCGAGCTTGTCCATGAAGGCTTCGACTTTGCCCATCATGTACTCGACGTCGTATGTTTCTGTTTTTGGGTCAGGCCCGGTCAGGCCGTGTCCTGGAAGATCCAGACGAATCACGCGGAAGTCGGTGGCCATGCGCTCTACCCAGGCATCCCACACATGCAGAGAAGAGTGCTCGCCATGCAACATCAACACAGCTTCATCGCCAAAGCCCTGATCGGTGTAATGCATCACCAGACCATCTACGGCGGTAAACTTCGAGCTTTCGTCGGTGTATTTTTCGGTCAGTTCAGAGAGAGGCCTCGACCCCAGGCCAAAGTAGGCACAGCCCGTAGTAACAACGGTAGTTGCGACCATACTGGCTACCAGCAGCAGCTTGATGAGTTTCATCGTGATCCCCGGATCTTATTATTGTTGTCGTTTTATTTTTGCCACAATTCTCGATACTCTACCACAGCTTTAAGGGGTCGTCTCGCCTTCTGCATCAATCTGCTACTGACTCAATTCTGCGCTTCCCCTCTGCTGCTATGACGTTAGAATGATCGTCCTTTTCGAGAACATTTGTTGTAAGCGAACTTCATGGCTCTATTCAAAAAGTTATTCAACAGGGACAAAACCCGCAACGCGACCGACACTAAGAAAGCGCCGGCCGCGAAAACTGGGCGTCAGTTAATTCTCAGCGAGAAAGACAGCGACCGCCGTCTGACACTGATTAAAGAAGTAACCGAAGAGAACGAGCTGGAAGCTCTGATCCGTGAGGCAGATAAGGAGACCCGCCAGCAGATTGAGTCTGTCTGGCTTGAGCGTCTTGCCCCGTCAGGAGCGCTACCCAGTGGTGCGAATGATCAGGTTCTGACCCGTATCGCATCACTGACTCAGGATGCCGCGCTGGCAAAGTCTGCGGTTGCTGCAATCGGTGACGAACCGGCTCGCCTGGCGCTGGCCAAAGAGCATTCTCTGGCACGCGTACGTCTGGCAGCAGCAGAAACGATTATTTCAGCCGATGCACTGCACGAACTGCAGAAACATGCTCAGGGCAAAGACAAGGCCGTTTACCGCCACTGCAAAGATGCCCTTGCGGCACTCAACGCAGAACAGGAAGCCCGCCAGAAAGTTCAGGACAAAATTGACTACATCCGCAGTAATGCAGAGACCCTGCTGCGCCTGGGCTATGGCCCGGAGTTCACAGGTAAAGTACAGATACTGAAACAACGCTGGCAGGACCTTCAGAACGCCATCGAAGGCTTTGACACAGCGGATATCCCCGCCCTGCTGGAAAAACTTGAAGCGATTCTGACTGCGCAGAAAGAAGAAGAACAAAAAGCCGCAGCACTCGAAGCTGAACTACAGCAAGCGACTGAACAGCAACAGCGTATCCTTGCTCACCTGCAGGATGCGCTGGAAAGCATCAGTGATGATTCCACCGCTGAAAGCCTGAAAGAAACTCTACTCAGCGAAGAAAGCGCCTGGGCAGAAGCCACAGCTAAGCACTCGGCATCCGCAAGCCAGCAAAAGCAGTACGATAATGCCGTTGCCGAAATCACAACCGCAGCGTCAGCCCTGCAATACCTTGCTGAGCATGAAGACGTTAAGGGTGAACTGTCTCCGGAGCAGGCCCGTGAACACCTTCCACACCTTGCCTGGCCGCACAGTGCCAGCGCTCCGGAATGGCTGACAGCTCTGAGAAAAGCGGCCGGTGAAAAGCCGAAAGCGGCAAAGCCATCACCGGCAAAACAGGATGACAGCGAAGCCCGCGCTAAAGCAGAGGCGCTTATTGAAACGCTCGAAAGCGCACTGGAAGCAAAAGTTGTTGCAGACGCTGCCAGCGCGCTCAAGCAGATTCATCGTTTAAACGACAAGCTGACGCAAAAGACACAGAATCAGATGCAGGGACGCCTTCGTCTGCTGACCAATCAGCTGAACGAACTGCGCGACTGGCAGGGCTTTGCTGTAACGCCGAAGAAGGAAGCCCTGTGCGAGCAGATGGAAGCCTTAATCGACGCCGATATTGCGCCGGACTTACTGGCCGAGCGTATTAAAGAGCTTCAGACCGAGTGGAAATCTCTTGGCCACTCGAATGACCGGGACCTGTGGCAGCGTTTCCAGGAAGCCTCTGATAAGGCCTTTGAGCCGTGCAAAGCTTATTTTGCAGAACAGGCTCAGCAGCGTGAGAAACTGGTATCACTGCGTAATCAGCTTACCGAAGAGCTACGCCATTACGAAGCCAACATGGACTGGGATAGCGCAGACTGGAAAACGGTGCAGAATACGTTGAATGCCGCCCGTGATACCTTCCGCTCTTATTCGCCAGTTGATCGTGCGTCTCACCAGAAAACCCAGAAAGCATTTAACGACGTCTGCGACGCGATCTATGCGCACCTTAAAGCCGAATACGATCGTAATTTAGATCAGAAGCGTGCTCTGGTCAGTGCTGCTGAAGCGGCTGCGAACAGTGACGATATGAGCGCAGCAGCAGAAACAGTGAAGAAAATCCAACAGGACTGGAAGTCGGTCGGTGTGACGCCTCGCGGCCCGGACCAGAAACTATGGAGCCAGCTGCGTAAGCATGCAGATTCTGTTTTTGCTCAATTGAATGACGCACGCGATGCCCGTAAAGCTGAAATTAACGAAACGGTAGCCAATGCGGAAGCCATCGTTGAAGAAGCAAAAGCGAACGCAGAAAATCAAGGTATTGCGGCAGTAACCGAAGCTCGTGAAAAGCTTGCAGAGATTGAGCTTCCAAAAGGAGCACACGGACGCCTTGTTAAATCGCTCAACGACATTGAGGAGCGTATTAACTCTGAACGCAGCGCAGCTAAAGCCGCAGAAGAACGTGGTCGCTGGGATACTCTGCTGGAGTTAGTTTCGTCCAATGAGACACCTGAATCTGACACTGCTCTGCCTTCGGGCATTGAAGCTGCCTGGTTTACTCAGGAAAGCAGCACGGCCGATGCCAGAAAGCTCTGCATCACGATGGAAATACTGGCTGATGTTGAATCACCGGTCGAAGATAAGCCGGCGCGCATGGAGCTTCAGGTTCAGCGTCTGGCAGAGGGTATGGGAAGAAATCTCAGCAAAGAAGAAGAGCGTAATGCGCTTATTAAGCAATGGCTGACAGCAGACGCAGATACTGTGCTGACTGAGCGATTTATTGCTGCGCTTAAAGCCGTTATCTGAGGCATTTAAAAGCAGCAACCCATTGACTGCTTCCTGAATAAAAGCGGGCCTTTCACAGGCCCGTTTTTATTTGTAGCGACGAGAGCTACTCTTCCTCTTCGGCGCCCTTCACGATCAGAAAGCGATACTCCCCATCCACTTCTTCGTTAACCAGCATTTCATGGCTGAGAAACGCACAGAAGCGCGTAAAATCGCGCACGGTTGAAGGGTCTGTTGCCAGTATTTGTATGACTTCGCCGATCGCCATTTCATTAATTTCTTTGTGAAGCATCATTACCGGCTCTGGGCAGAAAAGCCCGCGAGCGTCTAATGTTCTGGCGATATCAGTCATAGTGATCCTGTTAATGTGAAAACCTGAGAGTCAAAAAGAGACCGCGACGCTGAGCCATCACCACGATGGAAATCACTGCTGCACAGAGTGCCGCCGCAACGGTGAAATGACCCGCGTAACCAATGTGGGTGGCACTATACCCCGACAAGGCACCTGCGACCATTCCGGTGATTATGACTACGCAGCTCTGAAAGGCATAATCCGCGCCCTCTGAGTGCTCGCGGCAGCGATCCATCATGACCGTAAACAGGGCTGCGGTGGCCATCCCACCCGCCACGTGTTCGGCAATCACGGCCAGCCAGATCGTAAACATATCCCCTGCAGAAATCAGGGAGTAACCAAGCATTGCGACAGTCTCAAAGAGAAGGAACAAGACTAATGCATAGGCCCGGGGCATCCGGCCGGTCAGCCAGCCTCCGAACAAGGCACCAGACAGGCCCGCAAGAAAACCACCAATGCCGAGTAAAGCTCCCATCTGCTCAAGTGTGACGCCCAGGTCAGACAGATAAGGCCTGATCATCTGAGTCCCGAACGCATCACCAAACTTATAAAGCGCAATCAACGCCAGCCATAACCACGGGCTGTCGAGACGAAAGAAACCAGACCACTGCTTCCAGACGTCCTGCTCTGCTTTGGTATGCCGACGTGGCTTCCAGAAGTACAAAGGTAAACTACCAAGAAACATCAGTGCTGCGACGGACAGCAAAGAAAACTGCCAGCCAAGGTAATTAAAGAAAGACAGCAGAACGCCACCGGCCAGTACCATACCGACACGATAGCCCCCCACCTGAATACCATTACCGAGGCCACGCTCTTCAGGTTTAAGGTTCTCTACAGCGACCGCATCAGTGGCGATATCCTGCGTGGCGGTTAATAGATTCACGGCCATCAGAACAAGAGCCAGCGCTAACACGCCATCGCTCGTCAGCCATGGAAGCGGAACAAACGACAAGCCAATCAGAACCAGCACAGCGGTGTGATTCATTGCCAGAATCCAGCTGCGACGATACTCTCCGGGAACGATGGAGACCCGGTCCAGCACCGGCGCCCAAATGAATTTCAGTGCCCAGGGCAGTGCTACCAGAGACATCAGCCCGATAGACCTGAGATCGACGCCCTGCTCACGCAACAGCACGGGCATTGCCTGGCCGAAGAAGCCGTGGGGAAGGCCCTGCACCATATAAAGACTAATCAGCGCTATCCATTTAATGGGAGAATTCATTCTTTTTACGCTTTTTCATCATTGTTAAAATCACTACTGCCCCAGTGATAATCACTGAGATGAATAAATGCAACCACATCCATGGAATGGCGCGCTGAACGTGCTCGGCGTTAGCAACAAACTGCTGCCGGAATTGAATATCGGCGTCGTTTGGACGATAAGGTTTCTTTTGGCCATTGCACTGAATGACATCAGCAATCACGCCATGCCCTCGATACATCTGACCACCAATAAAATTTGACGCCCGACAATGCGCTTCTATCGTTGGGTATTCCCGAGTGTTGATCGCGTTAAGAGCGGACGACTGCTCTCCCAAGGAGCCGAAAAGACTCTGAGTCGCGGCATCCATATTCATCATGACGTTTAATTTGAAGCCTAGATAGGAAGGATAAACAAAAGCCGCCAGCAACCAGAGAGTCATGCCTATTTTCTTAAAGTGCGTATTGCGATGATTCAGATACAAATGACGGATAACAAATGTACTCGTACAGGTTAGCCAAATCACACCGATTAGGTTGGAGATATCCGCCAATGCAGCTCCTCCAAAGAAAACAAACCAAGTCCAAACGATCAGGCCTGCCGACAAAACTAGAATTAGTACTTTACTCACTGTCCATTTCACTCCGTTCCATCAGAAGTTGCCCTAGTTTTTTGAGCGCCCATTTTTAACCAAAGTAAAAGTGGAACCAAGAAGGTATTCGTATTACTGCCGGGATAATCTGAGACACACCAGAGTGCAGCAGGAAATCCTCCTCCCAGACCAGAGTATCCCGGCTTCCAGAGTCAACACCCCACACAGAGACCACTCAAACCCTGTTCATAATTCGATCACCATGAGACTATCAATTACTCTGGTACTTTCAGATATATGCTCTCTTCGATTTGAGACTCTCACCATAGTGGTTTCTTCATGGACAATCCCATACTGTCTGGGAGAGATGTAGAAAATAAGAAACAGGCTCAACAGACCTGGGCCTGGCAGTAGGAGGCAAACCATTTGAACAAGTATGCGACTAAGGAGTTAGTGTCACACTCTTCAAATGGCTCATCATTAAAAGTATATTGAGATTACTGTTTCAGCCCAACCAAGTCACCTTTCACAATAATACAATTGTGCTTGGTTGGAATTCCAAGGAAGCCGGGTTTACGCTTTACCTTTTGATCTACTCTAACATTTACGAGCAAATCCCCACTCAAACCTGCTTCTTGCCCAGACCGAATAGCATTGTCCATAGCTCTTTGCAGCCTCGAGTCATTTGGAGATTCGTCAATTTTATGACAATCCTCTCCTTCTACTTGACTTCCCGAAGTAAGGTCGTAATTTAGATTACTGACATTAAAACTAGATGCCGCGGTAAAATGCCCAAGCCTATACTCAGGACTGGTTGCACACCCACCGATCAAAACTGCGGCAATTATTGCAAAATTCCTCAAAATTATTTCCCCTTTTTATGTACTTATTTTTATAACTCTGGTGGTACTGATCAACTCAAAGTATCATGTGAAGCTACCAGCACAGTTGAAAAAAGACAAGAATTAAAGCTTACCCCAGCAACACAACAGAATAACCAAGCACGGATATAACGAAAAAAATTTTATCTCAAAATTTGAAAATGAGATGACTTATCCAAAATATCGAGTTTATCTTAAAAATATCTACATATTTCCTAATCAATCATAACTGACTAAACTAATATATATTTTCTATCCCTCCAAGCACCCCTGACTCTTAGCCGAACTGATAAAAGACAAAAAGTGCTCCAGCACAGCTTGTGGCGCTTCTAACTGTGGATAATGGCCTATTCCATTCAGGCGGACTACGTTCGGCTGAGGTATCAAAGATTCATAATGATCAGCCATGTGTCCACCTGATACAGGGTCGGCAGTGCCGTCGATTAATAATAGAGGTACATCCAGCTTCTGAAGCGCTCCAACCCAACGCTCTCTGTGTTTCCTTCGGTCCGCAATATAATGAAGCATGATATGAGATTTTCTGTGTCCATCACTACGGGAGAACAAAAACCAAAGATCGTTCGCTTCGGATGAAGTTAGTTTTGTATGTTCACCGAACACCGCATTCAGGTTCTTCTCAAACGTTCGACGAGAGGCGAATTTCGATAATAAAGGACCAACAGGGCTGACCAGCAATTTCTGAATCAGACGCGCTCTATGCTGCTCAGGGAAAAGACCGCCATTCAACAACGTCATAGTTAGTATCTGTTGGCGCTCAGACTCTGGATCGAGGTGTCGTGCTGCTAATTCCTGCGCTACCGTATCACCGTAGTCATGGGCCAGAATGTGCGCTTCCTGAATCCCCAGCTCGGTCAGGACAGACTCAATCAGATCTGCTTGGGCATGAATAGAAAATTGGAAGTCAGCAGGCTTATCGGAAAAGCCAAAACCCAACATATCGATACTAATAAGGCGGTAGTCGTTCTTCAGCGCTTCCCATACGTAGTGCCAATCCCACCCAGCGGTTGGAAAGCCATGAATCAGAAGAATCACCTCTTCACCGGCACCGGAATCCTGATAGAAGACCCGATATCCCCTGAACTCGGCCGTTTGCCCTTGCTTGTGCCACGCCGCCAATCCGTTACTTACAGTCATGATTTCCCCGTGTTAGTTCAGAAGGTCTGACTACCTGTATACTCTCTCAGGTGTTACCCAGTATGCCTCAGATAACTGCCCGTATGAAAAAACTGCACCCCAGAAACATTCACAATCAGGAATACGATTTTTATCAGTTGATTAAGGCATCCCCGAATCTCGCTAACTATATAACGAGAACACCTTCTTCTCAGCAGACGATAGACTTCGCCAACCCGTCAGCTGTCAAAGCGCTGAACGCAGCTCTGTTAAAACATCATTACCGGGTTACTGACTGGAATATACCTGACGGTGCTCTCTGCCCCCCTGTTCCGGGCCGGGTTGACTACATTCACTACATCGCCGACCTGCTGGATTCGGTAGAGCCCGATAAAAGTGTGCGCATGCTGGATATTGGTACCGGTACCAACGGCATCTACCCACTTCTGGCGAGCAGTGTTTATGACTGGGAGTGTGTTGCAACCGACATCAGCAAGGCATCTCTGGATAACGTCGCGAAGGTTCTGAAGAGCAACGCGGCTTTGAAGTCCCGCATCAGTCTTCGATTACAGCACGACAAACACAAGATGTTTGAAGGTGTCGTTCTGCCGCAAGAGCAATTCGACATATCGGTGTGCAACCCGCCTTTTCATGCGTCTGCAGAAGATGCTCTGCGCGGCAGCCAACGCAAAGTCGCCAACCTCAACAAAGGTAAAGCAGAACCTAAGAGCGAGCCTCTGCTCAACTTTGGCGGTATGGAAAATGAACTCTGGTGCAACGGCGGTGAAGCGCTTTTTCTTAAAAAGATGATTAAAGAAAGTAAGCAGTTTGCGTCGCAAATACACTGGTTTACCAGTCTGGTATCTAAAGCGGAAAACCTGAAGCCGCTGTCGAAACTTGCGAATAAAGCAGGCGCAACAGACGTCAAAATCATTGAAATGACGCAGGGTAAAAAGCAGACCCGTATTCTGGCGTGGACGTTTCAAGCGATAGGTTGATCGAATTGATTGATCGCAAATAGCCCCCAGAAACGAAAAAGCCCCGCAGTGCGGGGCTTTCTTTTTACCTGAGCGTTACGAGCACAGTAGCTACGAACTTACTTCTCAACGATAGCTACAACGCCCTGACCACCTGCTGCACAGATGGAAATCAGGCCACGACCAGAACCTTTCTCATCGATCATTTTCGCCAGAGACGAAACAATACGACCACCGGTCGCTGCAAATGGGTGACCTGTTGCAATAGAAGAACCATTGATGTTCAGCTTGCTGCGGTCGATGCTGCCCAGTGGCTTGTCACGGCCCAGACGCTCTTTACAGAACTTCTCGTCTTCCCATGCTTTCAGAGTAGACAGTACAACACCCGCGAACGCTTCGTGGATTTCGTAGAAGTCGAAGTCCTGCAGAGTCAGACCAGCGCGGTCCAGCATGCGAGGAACTGCGTATGCAGGCGCCATCAGCAGGCCTTCTTTCTCTTTGTTACCGTCTTTGCCGAAGAAATCGACAGCAGCAGTTTCGTAGAAAGAAAGATAAGCGCGTACTGGCAGGTTGTGCTCTTTCGCCCACTCTTCAGACGCCAGCAGTACACAAGATGCACCGTCAGTCAGGGCTGATGAGTTAGCAGCAGTCAGAGTACCTTTACCAGACTTCTTATCGAATGCAGGCTTCAGTTTCGCCAGCTTGTCCATGTCTGGTTCGCGAGCCAGGTTGTCTTTTTCCAGGCCCTGGAACGGAGTCACCAGATCATCGAAGAAACCACGATCGTAGGCAGCCAGAAGGTTCTTGTGGCTGTTGAATGCGATTTCGTCCTGCTCTTCGCGGGTGATGCCCCACTCTTTCACAGTGATCTCAGTGTGATCACCCATAGACAGGCCAGTACGTGGCTCGCCGTTACGAGGAATCAGAGGTGCCAGGTGCTTAGGACGAATCTTAGCCAGCTGCTTCAGTTTGTCCTTGGTGGTCTTCTTGCGGTTCGCTTCCAGCAGGATCTTACGCAGGCCTTCGCTTACGCCGATCGGTGCATCAGAAGTGGTGTCAGAACCACCAGCGATTGCTGAATCGATGTGACCCAGAGCAATCTTGTTAGCCGCCATCATCAGTGCCTGCAGACCAGTACCACACGCTTGCTGGATGTCAGTTGCTGGCGTTTGTGCGTCCAGAGCAGTGCTCAGTACACACTCACGAGTGAGGTTGAAGTCACGGCTGTGCTTGATTACAGCGCCAGCGATCACTTCACCGATACGCTCGCCCTGCAGGCTGTAGCGGTTTACCAGACCATTCAGTGCTGCAGTCAGCATGTCCTGGTTAGAAGCATAAGAGTACGCAGTATTAGAACGTGCGAAAGGAATACGGTTGCCGCCAATAATAGCGACGCGACGAACAGTCTGTGTCATGTCTCAATCCTGTCGGTGTAAAAACGGGAGCTTGTATAAAACTTGCCTATATAACGGCAGAACGCAAAATATCACAATATTCTGCCCAGTGCTGCGCAAGTCTATCGAACCAGCAACTGGCAGCATTGGCTGAAGTGACATAAGACCGTATGCCTGAGGTCAATTTCAGGGGTTATTAATGTTGGTCTAATCTGTTACCTTCCGGCGCTGTACATCGTGCCGATGTGATCCAAGTATCAACTCCCGTAACCCAAACGCATGTAAGAAACGAACGGAACGGACCATGAGCAACTTTTACGAAACAATGTTGAACAACAACCTGGGCCGCAGCCTGCTGAAAAACGTTGGCCTGCCTACCCCTATCGAACTGAAGCGCTACAACCCAAATCAGGAAACTTACTTCGAAGGTAAGGTTCTGGTTGGTACCAGCAAGGGCGGTGCTCTGCTGAACGATCTGATGCGCAACCTGAAAGAAGCGAAAGCGACTGTTTACTTCCCAGCGGCTGCACAGACTGCTGCTGACATCCTGGCCGCTGCCGACAAAGCAGGCGTTCGTGCTATTGGTGTTGAAACCAAGAAAGGCATGGCTGAAAAGTTCGACGCTCTGGTATTCGACGCTTCTGGCTTTGAAAGCGGCGCTGACCTGAACCAGCTCTACTACTTCTTCAACCCAGTTATGCGTCAGCTGAACAGCAACGGTCGCGTTATCGTTCTGGGTCGCCCACACATGAAAGCAAAGACTGGTGAACAGGCCGCAGCAATGCGTGCACTGGAAGGTTTCACCCGTTCTGTTGCTAAAGAAATCGGTAAGAAGTCTGCAAACGCTACTTCTGTTTACGTCGAAGAAGGCGCAGAAGCGAACATGGACTCTGCGTTCCGTTTCGTTATCTCTGCTAAGTCTGCGTACATGGACGGTCAGGTTCTGACTGTGTCTAAAGCTGACGCGAACACCTACCCAGACTGGCACAAGCCTCTGGCTGGCAAAGTTGCTCTGGTGACTGGTGCAGCACGTGGTATCGGTGAAGCAATTGCCCGTACTCTGGCTCGCGACGGCGCTAAAGTGGTTGGTCTGGACATTCCACCAGCAGAAGCAGATCTGAGCCGTGTTATGGCTGAAATCGGCGGCGAAGTACTGCTGGCTGACATCTCTTCTAAAGAAGCGCCTCAGCAGATTTCAGACAAACTGAAAGAACTGGGCGGCGGTGACGTGATTGTTCACAACGCAGGTGTTACCCGCGACAAGATGCTGGCGAACATGCCTGAGCACTGGTGGAACATGACCATCGACATCAACCTGCTGGCTGAAGAGCACATCAACGATGCTCTGATCGCCAACAAAACCATCAACAAAGGCGCAAGCATCATCTGCGTATCTTCTATGAATGGTATTGCTGGTCAGCTTGGTCAGACCAACTACGCAGCGTCTAAAGCAGGTGTGATCGGTTACGTTCAGTACATGGCGCCTGAACTGGCTAAGAAAGGCATCACCATCAACGCAGTAGCTCCTGGTTTCATCGAAACTCAGATGACTGACGCTATTCCGTTCATGACTCGTGAAGTTGGCCGTCGCCTGAACTCTCTGTCTCAGGGCGGTAAGCCAGTAGACGTAGCAGAAACCATCGCGTTCTTCGGTAACCCGGCGTCTAACGGCGTTAGCGGTAACGTGGTACGTGTATGTGGTCAGTCTCTGGTTGGTGCGTGATTACGCAGAATACTAGACACTGAAACGAAAAAGCCGGCAATTGCCGGCTTTTTTGTGTCTGATACTCGGTCAAATTATTAATCCATTCACCGCTTCTTTTTCGCTTTCTTCTTACGTAAAAAATCTTTCACGGGCGTCTTCTTCGTAGGCAGAGCACCTTCAAAACGCTTGCGCATCTCTTCAACTTTTTCTTCTTTGTCTTTGTGTGAGCGCTCTGCACGGTGCTTCTCACCCGCTTTTGCGAAATCTACTACTTTCGAGTCTGCCAACGCTGCCTCCGCTGAAGCCAATAACGATGATGACCTTCATGCTATCATCAAGGTCTTTCAGTTCCAGTAGCAAAAGAGTGCAATGTCCACAGTTTTACCCATTGATGCGGTTCTTGACGACCTGAAAGCCGCACTCGCAGTGAATGCCAATACGCTGCTGATCGCTCAGCCCGGCGCCGGTAAAACAACTCGCGTCCCTCTGGTTCTTCTTCAGGAAGAATGGCTGGCTGGAAAGAAGATCCTCATGCTCGAACCTCGTCGGGTTGCTGCACGTAATGCCGCAACCTTTATGGCAACGCAATTAAATGAAAAAGCCGGCGGCACCGTCGGTTATCGTATGCGCCTTGAAAGTAAGGTATCGGCAACGACGAGGATTGAAGTGGTCACGGAAGGTATCCTTACCCGTATGCTTCTGGATGATCCGGAGCTTTCAGGAGTAGGCCTGATTATCTTTGACGAATTCCATGAGCGGAATCTGGCCTCAGATCAGGGCCTAGCTCTGTGTCTTCAGGCGCAACAGGTGTTTAACCCTGAGTTAAAGTTACTGGTCATGTCGGCAACGCTGGATGCCCCGGAGTTGTCGGGTCTGCTGGACGCACCTGTTATCGAATCGGAAGGTCGCACGTTTCCGGTAGAAAACCATTACCGCCCTCCCCGCGATGCCAATGAGCGTTTGGTGTCTCACGTTTGTCGAGTCATAGGTGAAGCCCTGCGCGATACGGAGGGCGATATTCTCGTGTTTCTGCCCGGTGCTGGCGAGATCAGCCGGGTGCAAGAATCGCTGGCTGGCACCATAGACAATATTCTGATCACCCCACTACATGGCCAACTCAGTGATAAAGACCAGAAAGTCGCGCTGACGCCTGATTCTGAAGGTCGCCGCAAAGTCATTCTCTCAACAAACATTGCTGAGAGCTCGGTGACGATTGACGGAGTGCGCACCGTAATTGATTGCGGGCTGGAAAAACGCGTTCGTTTTCGCGCAGTACTTGGGATGCAGGAGCTGGTCACACAGGACATCTCCCAGGCCAGTGCTGTCCAGCGTGCAGGCCGTGCCGGACGACAAGCCCCCGGTGTCTGCTACCGCCTGTTTACCGAAACCAGTATGCAGCAACGTCCTGCCCATATCCGCCCGGAAATTAGCGATGCTGATCTCGCGCCTCTGCTGCTGGATCTGGTGCAGTGGGGAGCGTCTGCCGGCGAACTCGACTGGCTGACACCGCCTCCTACAGGGCACCTGAATCAGGCAGCTGATCTACTGAGTACCCTTGGCATTCTGCAGGAAGGTCAGCTGACCGGGCATGGCCAGCAATGCATGCAAACCGGGCTGGAGCCACGACTGGCCAATATGCTTATCCGGGGAGCCAGCGCTGGCATGGCCACCGCCGCCTGCGAGCTGGCAGCACTGCTGCAAGAGCCTGCGCTGCTGCGCCAGCAGGACGATATCGAGCGGATCATCCACCACGAACGCGGTTCACCGCGTTGGAAAGCGCGTATTGCTCCTCAGGCACGGCGATTGGAGAAATCGCTGCCCAGTAAAAGCGCAACGAGCGCCCATGCTGACACTGGATTTCTGTTGGGTTGCGCTTACCCAGACAGAATCGCCCAGAAACGCAGCTCAGACACCCAGTATCTGCTAGCGTCGGGCGCAGGCGCTGCGCTCTCTGACCACAGTCCGTTAACGGGTCAGGCGTGGCTCGCCTGCGCTGATATTGCCGCAGGACAACCCAACCGTATCCGTACCGCGGCGACGCTTTCAGAACAGGCGCTGTCGCAACTCACCGAGCTCCATCCGCACATGCTCAGCCGCCATATCGACGTGCGCTGGCTCGATAACGGCCAGCTTCAGACAGAAGAACAGCAGTGCCTCGGTAAGCTCGTGGTGGAACGTAAAAAGCTCGACTCCATGAGCGCTGACGACTGGCAGCAAGCCTGGCGCGACCTGATCAGCGCGAAAGGACTCAACATCCTCAACTGGGATGACAGCGCGACGACATTGCGTGCACGCATGCAGCTTGCCCATCAGCACGATTCAAGCGCGTGGCCGGATGTCTCAGATGAAGCACTACTGCGCCGGCTCGACGACTGGCTGATGCCGTTTTTAAATAGCGCACGGAACCTGCGCGATCTGAAAAAACTGAACCTGAACGACGCACTGCTCTCAATACTGGAATGGAACCAGCAACAAGCGCTGGCATCACTGGTACCGACGCATATTAAAGTCCCCAGCGGATCGAATATCCGCATCGATTACAGCCAGAACCCTCCGGTGCTGGCCGTCAAACTGCAAGAAATGTTCGGTTTTGAAGGCCAGCCGTCCATTCTGAATGGTCAGCTGCCACTGATGATTCATCTGTTATCACCGGCACAGCGCCCTCTTCAGGTCACTCAGGATCTACCCCATTTCTGGCGACACACATACGCCGATGTACGCAAAGATATGCGTGGCCGCTATCCAAAGCATCCCTGGCCGGAAAACCCGATGTCAGCGGAAGCGACCAGATTTACAAAACGCCGACCTCAATCATGAACTGTCGTACAGTATTTGAACGAAATATCGGATACAATGCGCCAAAACGATTATAAAAAACGATGGAGGGACCCCATGCGACAGCTCATATTGGCTGCTGCCATCATCATTGCCGTTCTTTCTGCCGTCTGGTTTACCCAACCACGGCTCAGCGAAAATCTGAATAACCCATCGGATGCCGTAACAACTGAAAATGAAACGGCTGATGAAACCAGCAGTACTGCAGCTACTCCAGATTCAGCCTCATCCAACGCACACAGTGATCATGACCATGATCACGACGGCGAACTTCCCGCCGAGCTCGAAGAGTACATCGAAAGCCAGCGCATACCCGCCAGTGAAATCCCGATTACCGTTCATGGAGATGGAACTGCAACCGCCCACACCGGAAAACAATACTCAACCGTGATGATGATGATCATCGATGAAGATGGCACGCGTCGAATGGTCGAGCGCCAAATTACCCCTGAAGGAACCGCGGTAGTACCCAATGAATAAGTTTTTGAGCCTTTTATTCTTGATTGCCTGTAGTGCACAAGCTGACATTATCATCGTGAATCAAAATGATCCTGATGAGGGCCTGAACGACCCCTCTGAACGCACTCCAATAGGTGGAAACACGGGTGAGACTCTGGGTGAACAGCGACTCAATGTTTTATTTGAAGCTGCCCGTATTTTAAATGAGAGCCTGGATATAAAATACGATGTCCACGTCGGTTCGCAATTTACAGTTCTACCTTGCTCAGACGATGGTACGGTACTGGGTCAAGCTGGAGCTTCTGACTATTACCTGGATTATTCAAATGGGAGCGTAGTTCCATATGCGCTGGCAAATCACATACTCGACAGAGACCTGAATGGCTCTGGGCTAGAAATTGACACCCAGTTTAACAGCGCGCTCGACAATCAAAATGGCTGTACGGCCGGTTTGAGTTGGTATTATGGTTTTGATTCAGCGCCAGATGACGGCACATCATTTTTAAGCGTTGTCTTACATGAAATAGTTCATGGAATGGGATTCATCGGGTTAATGAGATCGTCTGCGCATGCTCCTTTCAGCTGGCCTGATGGTAAAGAAGGCTTCAGCCTGTTATCTAAAAATCTCGGACGCGCAGGCTTATCAGCTACGTTAGACGAGATGACTCGCGGCCAGCGTATTACCGCAATGACATCTGGCGACAGACTGACGTGGAAAGGCGATTCAGCCAATAACAAAACCAGCAATTATTCTAGCGGCGTCAATCAGAATGAAATTCAGTTTTACGCACCTTCCAGTTTCGATTCTGGCTCTTCCCTGTCCCACTTTGATGTTGACTTAGCACCAGACGAGCTCATGGAGCCGATATACACTGACACTTTCTCTGATATCGGACTGTCGCTTGAAGTATTGATCGACATAGGCTGGTCGCCAAATCCGGATAACCTTCCGAACTACCCGCCCGAGTTCACAGAAGTACCCACACAGTCGACAACTGAAGACACCTCTTTCGATGTCGAACTCAGTGCTACAGACATCAACGATGATGAGCTGACCTATCATGTTTCAAGCGTTTCTGCGGGCTTATCAGCAAGTGTCAGCGGAGCAACTTTAACTGTCTCACCCGACGAGAATTTTTTTGGTGAAGGCTCTGTTACTGCTTCCGTTTACGATGGTGAAAACACTGTGACAACCAGCTTTAGCGTGACTGTCACACCAGTGAACGATGAGCCAGCGATTTCTGAAGTTGCGGATGTCACATTCCCTGAAGGGGATACTGCTTCCTTAACGATCTCAGTGTCAGACGTCGATAATGCCATGAATGAATTGAGCGTCACGGCGACAACGACTAACACAGAGCTTGGTATGACCTTGAGCGATAAAGAAATCTCGTTTACTCCAGACGAGAATTACTTCGGCCAAGGTGTCGTAACCGTGACTGTGAGTGACGGAGATAAACAAAGTAGTCTTAGCTTTAACGTCACAATCACCAACATTAACGACGAACCGGTGCTTTTGACGGAATCACACCAAACATTAACAGAAGACACCCCTCTGACACTGACACTGGCTGCGGTTGATTTGGATGGTGATGCTCTGACTTACTCAATACTCGGAACTCGTCTGGGTGTCAGCGCTACAATCACCGGAGCAGAACTTACAATCACGCCCGATGAAAACTTTAATGGTAGCTCATCACTGACTGTGATCGTCAGTGATGGAATCGCAGACCGTGGAACTGCGATCAGCCTGACAGTTACGCCAGAAAATGATGAGCCGGTACTCGACGCTATAACAAACCGCTCTTTCGAACAGGCATCGGGCGCAACGATTGCCCTCAGTGGTAGTGACGTCGACGGCGACGCTCTGAGTTTCAGTGTGGAAAGTCTTAACCCGGAACTAGTAACCGCTACCGTCGAAGGAAGCACACTGGTACTGGCTGCCGCCGATGAGTTCAACGGCAGCGCTACAATATCGGTAAGTGTTACTGACGGTGAGTTATCAGACACAAAAACCTTTATTGCAACTGTTATCGACGGGACCGAGCCGTCTCCCCTATCCATCCTGGTGAATGATCAGGTCGTAGCATCTGGCTCGCGAATTGAAGTGGATTCTCTTTCAACCGTAGAGTTCGAGGTATCAGGAGGTAACGGACAATACAGCTTTGAGGTTTTCTATCAGGGTAACCGCCCTGACCTTCTTGAAGGGGAAGGTAATCGCCGTGAACTTAGACTGCCGACAGCCGGTGCCTTTGCTGGTGATTACCTCATTACTATCGACGACGGTCTGGCGAGCGTAGACGAGGCAACAGTTACCCTAAGCCGACCTTTACTGCTTACTCCTTCAGTTACTCCTGTGATGGCGGGATCAAGTCAGGCCAGACTGCTCGCAACAGGCGGCACTGTTGGCTCGGACGTGACCTTCTCCGTAGACAGTGGCGAACTACCTGAGGGCAGCACTGCCCCGGTATTCACTGACAATGAGGGCGGCACAGTCATTACTGCAACTGCGGCGGATAACTCTGAAGCTAACAACCCGGCTTCTGTTCATATCGATGCAACAAATGCCACCCCTGGGCTATACGCAGTAGAGGCTAGCGTCAGTTCTGCGCCAGCCGCGTCGTTTGACTTACAAGTCGTTGCGAGAAATCAGGTAATGTTCAATGTCGTAGATAGTTCAGGTATTGGATTAGAAGCCCTGGTTACGGTCGATGACGAGCGCACAAATGCATGGGGCATAGAGCAATCGGTAATGACAACAGACGATGGTTCGGCAGAGCTGGCTCTGCCAGATACCAGTCTCAATCTGACCGTGAGCAAAGAGGGATATAACTCCAAGATAATCGAGTATCAGGGCTCTTCTCAAGTGACAGTTACCCTCGAAGTGTCAGATGGATACTACCGATTGACTGGTCTGGTTACCGCAGAAGGATTTGATTTCCGCTTTATACGCCCTGAACTGAAGCTGACCATGTCGGATGAATCAGTACTATCGATCCGGCCGACAACAGTCGCGGATAATCAGGTACAGTTTGAATGGATCGGTGACGTTCAGGAGCTTTCTCCACAGACACTGACAGTTAGCCACCGAAGTGCAGATGCTGTGGAAGTGACTTTGCGACCTGACCTCGGAGAGGAGGAGGTTTCCATCTCTCTGATCGGTCCCGATGTGGCCCCGGCACCGGGCAACGATGACAATGAGTCCGGTCAAACAGATTCAGGCAATAGTGACTCCGGCGGCAGCTCTGGCGGCGGCAACGCAGCCTGGTTGCTTGTAACGGCAATGGTATTGATTGGTCGCCGTCGTCTGAAAACTTCCTGATAACGCCCGAAAACAGTGTCTCTGTAACACAGAGACACTAACAACACTTACATGGATTAACGGAAACGCACTGGTGTGCGTTTCCGTCCCAGCTACTCTGTGATGACAGTACTCTGCAGGTAGCTCCCGTGAATGTTTCCACCCGCCTTTTTGCGCTTCTGGCGATGACTCTTCCGTCTCTGGCCTCGGCAAGTGTCGTCATCGTCAATAACGACGGCGCCAACGAAGGGTTCAACGATCAGACGGTGGTCGCCGCCGTTGGTGGAAATACCGCAACCACTCTCGGGCAACAGCGCCTCAATGTCTTCCAGCGCGCGGCAGACATCCTCAATAACACGTTTGATATTGCTACCACGGTCAGAGTCGGTTCGTCATTCGACCCGCTTACCTGCAGCTCAAGTTTTGCGACCCTCGGGCAGGCCGGGCCTGCTGCTGTCGAGTTCGACTTTGCAACGCGCAGTATTACGCCCCATGCTCTGTACAACCAGCAGGTGGGCAGTGATGCTGATCCAGGTACGGTCGAGATCAATGCTCAGTTCAACTCATCGATCGATAACAACGACAATTGTCTGTTCAATACCAACTGGTATTACGGCTACGATGCCCCCAGCGGCAACGATAACTCCCTATTATCAGTCGTATTACACGAAATCATGCACGGAATGGGGTTCCTGACCTATCTACAGTCAGACGGATCAAGTGGCGCGGGCTGGAATACCGCCGGGGGATTTGTAGAAGGCTTCGACCCCTACACCTACAAGCTTAAAGACGCATCTACTGGCCAGATGCTGACCGATCAAGCTGCCGGCACCCGCTATAACGTCATGCGCAGTGGTACGAACCTTGTCTGGAGCGGAACTGAGGCCAATGCAGAGTCAGGCAACTACTCATCAGGGATCAATTCAGGTGAGGTACAGATGTACGCGCCAGGATCGTATGAGCCAGGCTCATCTGTTTCTCACTTCGATACCGCAATGACCCCCAATGAACTGATGGAACCTCAGTACACTGAGTTTCTGGATACGGCCGGTCTGGCTGAACAGCTGCTGGTCGACATCGGTTGGAGTTACAACGCTGCGAGTGCTCCCAATAGCCCACCGTCTCTCGGCGTTATTGGCAATCGCTCACTCAGTGAAGACGGCAGCCTGAACGTCGCCCTGTCAGCGACAGACGCAGATGGCGATTCACTGACCTATTCTCTGGGTGCTAACAGTGCGGCACTGGGTGCAAGCGTCAGTGGCACAACATTGAGTATTTCACCAACATCGAACTTCAATGGTTCAGGAACACTGACCATCAACGTCACTGACGGCGAAGACAGCGATTCAGAGACCATTACCGTCACGGTAACCCCTGTCAACGACACGCCAGTGCTTGCTGGAGTCGGCAATCAAACCGTCAACGAGGAGTCCAGCACATCTCTGACTCTGAGCGCTACAGACGTCGACGGAGATTCCCTGACCTACCAGCTTGATAGCGCCACAGCAGCGCTGGGCGTTTCTCTGAGCGGAACGTCTCTCAGTATCGATCCCGCCACAGACTTCACAGGGGCTGGCAGCGTCACGGTCAGCGTCTCGGATGGCAGCCTGAGTGACTCTGAAACCTTCACGGTGACAGTCAACAACATCAATGATGCGCCGGTGCTGTCGGCGGTTTTTGATCTGACAATTCCAGAAGACACTTCAACCACAGTCGCCCTGACGGCAACCGACATCGACGGCGACAGCCTGACGTACAGCATCACCAGCTCCTCAGCCGAACTGAATGCCACTGTTTCTGGCAATACCGTCAGTCTCGCACCTGATTCTGACTACAGTGGCACGGGCAATGTTTCTGTGCAGGTGAGCGACGGCGTACTGACCGACTCAGACACCTTTGCAGTCACCGTATCGGGAACTAACGATGCCCCTGTCCTGGCTTCCGTAGGCGCTCAGAGCCTCAACGAAGACGCGACTCTCAGCTTCAGCCTTTCTGCAACAGACGCTGATGGCGATTCCCTGACCTACTCAATCACCAGTGCCGATACCGAACTGGGAGCCAGCATCTCCGGAAACTCAGTCACGCTGACGCCTACGGCTAACTACTTCGGCAGTGGCAATCTGACGGTGAGCGTGTCCGACGGCAACCTGACAGATTCAGAAACCATTAGCGTTACCGTCAATAACCTCAATGATGCTCCAACCATTAACAGCATCAGCGATAAAACCCTTGCGTGGGACAGCAGCCGGAATATCAGCCTCAGCGGCTCCGACGTGGATGGCGACAGCCTGACCTTCAGTGCCGTATCAGCCGATACTGGCGTCGCGACCGTCGCGATAAGTGGATCAACGCTGACAGTCACTGCAGCGACCGCCAACTCCGCGACCACAACGATTACGGTCACAGTGTCTGACGGCACCCTCAGCGCCGATACCAGCTTCTCAGTCGAGCTGACAGACCCATCGGCTGTTGCACCGATCACGCTCACACTCGGCGGTGTTTCTCTCAACGACAGTGAGACTTACGATGGCGGTCTGGGAGCAATTGCAGTCACCCCTGCCGGTGGCACAGGTAACTACACAACAGGTGTCTTCTTCGACGGCGTCGACCGCTCTGAACTGATCAGCAACGGCTCGCTCGTCATGCCAGATTCAGGGGCATTTGCGGGTGTCTATACGCTCGACGTCAGTGACGGCAGTGGCAACACAGCGACCTTCTACATTGAGCGCCCGCTTCGCCTGACCGCTTCCGTCGATCCTTTATTGCAAAGCACAGATTCTGCATTGCTTTACATCGAAGGTGCCAGTGCAGCAACCACGATCAGCCTTTCGGGCAGCGGTGGTGTCGACTTCTTAGATACGACCGGCTCACCACTTACCTCGATTAATGCACCGGACGAAAGCAGTGAATTCAACCGCGCAACGGTAGGTCTGTCACTCAGCGCCATCCTCAACGGAACCGTCACAGCGACGGCCAGCAATGTGCCGGATAGCGAACTCAACCTCAATATTGTTGCAAGCCGCACCGTCACCATTTCCGTAACTGACGACAGCGGCCGTCCGGTTGCTGGCGCAGACATCAGTATTGTCGACGACAGACTGGAGGGCTGGGGTCTGGATGCCAATGCAGAGACAGATACCAACGGCATTGCGACCATCGTTGTTCCCGCAACGGCGGTTGATATTGAAATCGACGGCGATGAATTCAGCGCTGAAGAGCTCCAGGTACCGGCCAATACCAACGCGGTTTCTGTGACTCTCGATCCGGCAGCAGTTTCATATACGCTCACCGGTCTGATTCAGGCTCAGGGCTTCAACTTTGACTCGGAACTGCCCGAAGTTCTTATAAACCTCAGTGATGGAAGTCAGGTATTGGCCGACCTGAACGAGCTGAGCAATACGCGTATAGAGTATGAGTGGACATCCACACTTGGCAGCGCCCTGCCCGAGAGCATGACAGTGGACCACAGCGCTCTGCCGCCCGTGACCGTGAATCTCAATCCAGCGGCGAGCGCCGAAACCGTCGACATCACACTGATTACAGAGTCAGATGAAGACTCGTCTACCGGTGCGGGTACTACAAGCGTATGGCTAACACTACTGTTGGCCCTGATCAGTATTCGCAGACGAACCCTCAGCCCCAGAGAAGCTTGATACCGACCAGCAATGTAATGACCTCATACAGTCGCTTAATCAGCAAGTTACCCGACTGTATCGAGGTATGCGCGCCCAGATAGCCGCCGACCAGCGAGCCGGCGATCAACGCAGGTATCCAGTCCCACTTCACTTCAGCAACCGCACCCATAGTGACCGCACCCGTGCCATTCCATCCAAGGCCGACAGCCACCAGCGTCTGAGCGACTGCGAGCTTATATTCCAGGCCAAACCAATAGACCAGCCATAAGGTGACAAATAAACCAGAACCCGCCGATAAAGCGCCATTAGCAAAACCGATAACAAACAACCCCAGCGCGCCGATTAGCAGCCCCACGAAATCACGGTGCTTGTTCTCTGTCGCCAAACCAAGCTCCGGCCGGAACCAGGAGTAAAGAGACAGCATCAGGGTCAGGATACCGAGCGCGATTTCTGCCTGACGACCATCAACATCAAGAATAAACAGTGCGCCCATAATCACACCGGGCGCACCCGCAAGAAAAATAACCAGCAGAATCAGCTTATCGAGATGCCCCTCCCGAAGGTGCCGCACCGTTGCTCCCAGCCCGAGGGCAACGGTCGCAATTTTGTGCGTTGCCAGCGCCAGAGAAAACGGCAGCCCCATAAAAATAAGAATGGGTAATTGAATCAGCCCCGCCCCACCGCCTGCCAGAGCCGAAAACCAGTTAGCGACAACAGCAATAAGAAACAAGACCAAATGTTCGGTATACTCAACCATAGAATTCTCAGTTAAAGGGATACCCCTGAATGACTTACGCCCTCTACTACCACGACTATTGCCCATTTTGTCAGCGTGTACTCATGGCACTGCCGAGCTTCAGTGTCGAAGTAGAAAAGCGCAACGTGATGCAAAACAGTCAGTACCGGAAACAACAGCAGGAAGCCACTGGCCGCACTACCGTCCCCTGCTTGCTGATAGAAGACGGTGACAAACAGGAGTGGATGTACGAGTCAGGCGATATTATCCGTTACCTGAAGTCGCTCTGATCGTCTCCAATAGAGACCCCAACGCATCTGCGGAACCCAACAGACGCTGAACGGTATCAACCACTGCCTGCGTCTGTGGATCAACTTCAACATTGATTTTATCGCCTACCGAGACCAGTCCAAACGTGGTTACATCACGCGTCTCTGGGATCAGGTGGACAGAGAAGCGATCGCGCTCCACCTCCGCGATCGTCAGGCTGCAGCCATTCAGAGCGACATAGCCTTTATCAAGAAGATAAGGAACAAGCGTCGCTGGACGCTCCATCCAGACCACAAGGTTATTCGCCGACTCAATAACCTCGACGACCTTGATCTGCTGCATAATGTGGCCAGACAGCAGATGCCCGCCAATCTCATCACCAAACTTTGCCGCCCGCTCAATGTTCACGATGATCCCCGAACTGAGATCACCAAGGTTAGTGACCTTTAAGGTCTGGCCTATGGCATCGAAGCTGACACGCGCATTTCCAGTGCCATCTTTGTCGATAGATCGGGCTGTCAGACAGGTTCCATTGATCGCCACCGAAGCACCGATTTCAAGACCAGTGGTCAACTCATCAGAGAATTCAAAGATAAAGGTCGCGAAGTCCTCCTTCTTGAGAACATCAGCAACAGCGAGTCGGGTCTGCACAATTCCAGTGAACATTTCGGGCCTCAGGTCATCACAGTGGCGACCATTATGCACTATACTCGTGGCTTATTCATAAAAGTCGAACGACCCTCTGGAAGGTGCTTTTGGAAGTAAAAAAATCAGGGCTGATTCTGTCTGGTGGCGGTGCCCGAGCTGCTTATCAGGTCGGTGTATTAAAAGCTATTCATAAAATTCTCCCGAAAGGCCACTACAATCCGTTCGATGTTATTTCAGGGACGTCCGCCGGCGCGATTAATGGTGTCGCCCTTGCCAGTTACGCGGAAAATTACCGCATAGGTATCAAGCATCTCGAACGTATCTGGATGCATTTCACCCCAGATCATATTTATCGCACTGATTTTCTCGGTGTTTCACACGGCATTCTCAGAATGGCGCGATCCATGGTTATGGGAAAGCGATTTAAAAATGACCCGGTATCGCTGCTGAATAATCAACCTTTACGAGAGCTTCTTGGCGAGGTAATTAAATTCGACCAGATTCAGGGAGCGATTGATAACGGCGCCTTACATGCTATCGCGGTTAACTGCTCGGGTCTCGAAACGGGAGAATCAGTCGCTTTTTTCCAGGGGCATTACAGCATTACCAACTGGAATCGCCACCGCCGGGTTGGCAAACGCACTCGAATCACGCTTGACCATTTGATGGCATCCTCTGCCATTCCCATGATATTCCCAGCGGTGAAACTGCACGGTGAGTATTTTGCTGATGGCGCAGTTCGCCAGCTGGCACCAATCAGCCCAGCCCTTCACCTTGGCGCCGAAAAAGTCATGGTGATTGGTGTGTCTGGTATTGCGCACAAGCGCAAAGATCACGTGAAACCTCCTGCGGCGTATCCGAGCCCGGCTAAAGTCATGGGACATATGTTAAACGCCGCCTTCCTCGACAGCATGGAAACCGACGTCGAACGCTTACGTCGTATTAACCGTACACTGACAAGCATCCCTGAAGACGTTCGCAAAGAAGCCGGCATGGAACTTAAACCGATTGAATTGCTGGAGATTAATCCCAGCCGTTCGATCGACCAGATTGCGGGAGAACACGCCGCCGAAATTCCCAAAGCGCTGAAAATGACATTAGGCGGCAGCGGAAACGCCGGACAGAACGGCTCTGGTATTCTCAGTTATCTGTTGTTTTCTAAGGGATTCTGTAAAGCACTGATTGATCTCGGTTACAGTGATGCAATGCAACGCGCCGACGAGATCCGTGGTTTTTTCTCAGACCATTTTGAGGAAGAAAAGTAATGACAACACCGAAACGTATCGTCGTACTGACTGGCGCAGGAATATCTGCTGAATCGGGCATCAATACGTTTCGGGATAACGGAGGCCTATGGGAAAACCACCGCCTGGAAGATGTAGCGACACCCGAAGCCTTCGCGCGAGACCCCAACCTGGTGCAACGTTTTTACAACGGCCGCCGTGCACAGCTTAATGACGTCAATCCTAACCCGGCTCATATTGCACTTGCCGAGTTTGAACGGAACTTTGCCGGTGATTTTTTACTGGTCACACAAAACGTCGACCATCTGCACCAACAAGCAGGCTCGAAGAATCTCATCCATATGCATGGTGAATTGAAAAAATCCCGCTGCCTGAACACCGGAAGAATTCATAATCAACAGACTGATATTAATGCGACCAGTCTTTGTGAATGCTGTAACACACCCAGCTTGCGACCGCATATTGTCTGGTTCGGCGAAATGCCGTTGGACATGGAAGAAATCTATCAAGCGTTAGAGCAATGCGACCTGTTCATTAGTATTGGTACTTCTGGCAACGTCTACCCTGCAGCCGGATTTGTCGAGGTAGCAAACAGCGTAAATGCCAGAACCGTAGAAATTAACCTGGAACCTTCGCGCGGAGCCGATGCGTTTCAGGAAGCCTTTCACGGCCCGGCGTCGGTCAAAGTCGCTGAGTTTCTGGCGACGATCATCTGATTTCTGCTTCACCGTTTACGTCTGTACAGGCATAAAAAAACCCGCCGAAACGGGTTTTATCAACAGTACGACGGATCAGTCGTTGCTGGTCGAGCCGATCTTGTGGATCGACAAGTCCGCACCATTGAATTCTTCTTCCTCGCTCAGACGGATACCCGATACAGCCTTCACCAGACCGTAGACGATGAAACCACCAATCAGAGCCACTGCGATACCAGCAACAGTACCGATCAGCTGAGACATCAGGCTTACGCCACCCAGACCGCCCATCGCTTCTGTACCAAAGATACCGCAGGCAATACCACCCCAGGCACCACACAGGCCGTGCAGTGGCCATACACCAAGCACATCATCGAACTTAGGAAACTTGTTCTGAGCCAGAGTGAAGACCCAAACAAACAGCGCACCAGCAACACCGCCAACCAGCAGTGCACCGATTGGATGCAATACGTCTGAACCAGCACACACGGCTACCAGGCCTGCCAGAGGGCCATTATGAATAAAGCCTGGGTCATTGCGACCAACAACCATGGCAACAACAACACCACCGACCATCGCCATCAGGCTGTTTACAGCCACCAGCCCCGAAATACCGTCCAGTGTTTGTGCAGACATCACGTTAAAACCGAACCAGCCAACGGTCAGAATCCACGCGCCCATAGCCAACCATGGGATATTTGAAGGAGCAAATGCGGTAACTTTACCGTCACGGTAGCGACCACGTCGCGCACCCAGCAGGAAGACAGCGGCAAAGGCAATCCAGCCACCGACACCGTGCACAACGACAGAACCGGCGAAATCGTGGAAGCCAGCGCCATAGGTTTCTTCTAACCATGCTTGCAGGCTGAAACCAAAGACGGCGTTGCCGTTCCAGATGATGCCCTCAAAGAATGGATATACGAATGCAACCGTCAGTGCTGAAGCAATCAGAATTGGGTAAAACTTCGCACGCTCAGCAATACCACCAGAAATAATGGCTGGAATTGCCGCCGCAAAGGTCAGCAGGAAGAAGAACTTCACCAGCTCATAGCCATTGTTTTCAGTCAGCTCCGCAGCACTGGCGAAGAAGTCCATGCCATAAGCAACCTGATAACCGATAAAGAAGTAGGCAATGGTTGAGATGCCAAAATCAGTAATGATTTTCACCAGGGCATTTACCTGGTTCTTGTGACGTACTGTACCGACCTCAAGAAACGCGAAGCCTGCGTGCATCGCCAGTACCATGATGGCACCCAGCAGAATAAACATTGTGTTCGCGCTGTACATAAGAGTTTCGACAGCGGAGTTGATACCTGTGATATCCACGAGTTGTCCTCTGATAGTTCGTTAAGTTTGTATTTGGCGCGGCGCACTCTAGCGGTGCCCTTTGCGCAACATCAGGGCAAAAGCCCATAAGAATCCTTCGATAGGGGAACGTTTAAGCAGGAGATGTGCCACTTTGTCCACTTTGCGACAATCGGACAATGAAAACGCACAAGGATAGAGCTGGCGTGCGCTAGCGTAATGCAGAAATTCTTATGCGTGAGGCATTATCAAACAGCATCACTCAGATATAGCACCAATATTTACCATAATGGACAGTATTGCACCCTACTAGTGCATTTAATCAGAAGACCACATCCCGTCCATCATCATGGGATAGGCCACAGGCTTAAAATCAGTAAACTCGATATCTCTGACCACCTGAAAATCACTCCAGAGCATCCGTGCTCCCTTCAACCACTGGGTCGAAGCAACGCGTTTATGAATCATCTGGAGCTCTTCAGTCGTAGCTGGCCGTGCCGGGCCAGCTTTGCCGTAGAGTCGAACACCGGGTTCCGCGGCAAAACGCCCGGTTATCAGCGACTTGAGCCAGAACCAACGCCCTACATTTACTGCCGACACGCAGACGTTCGGGTTCGAGTCTATGTTCTCACCCAGTGACACTGCGTAGTGGTCGAAAAAGAAGCCCGTCTGATCATCACGAAGAAATACCGTGCCGACAGGTGTAATATGCGGAGTACCGTCAGGGCAGACCGTCGCAATGGAGCAATGCACGGCTGAGGCCTGCGACTGCTCTAACGTCCGTTTGATTTGTGGCCAGTTCGATTTTAATGACAACCTTTACCTTCCCTGGTTAAGCCAAACTTAAAGTTTAATCGCGGTGCGAGATTTCAAAACACACATGAATATTCTGGCGACGTTCGAAATCCTTAGGAATCGACTTGCCCGTCACATCCCGGATACTGAACTCCGACAGCGCATCACGATCGAGGCTGAACTTACGCAGATTATTTGAGAATATCAGCGTGCCACCGGGCGCTAACCGGTCCATCGCCATGCGAATAAGATCCACATGGTCACGCTGGATATCCAGCACACCTTCCATACGCTTCGAGTTTGAAAAGGTTGGCGGGTCCATAAAGATAAGATCGTATTCGCCCGTGTCATCTTTCAGCCACTGCAGACAGTCGGCCTGAATAAAGCTGTGCTCGTCAGGATTCAGTTCATTAGCACGGAAGTTATCACGGCCCCAGTTCAGATAGGTGCGCGACATATCGACACTGGTGGTCTGTGCGCCGGCAGCCGCGGCATGCAGAGACGCCGTTGCGGTATAACAGAACAGGTTAAGGAAACGCTTACCCGCCGCCTGTTTTGCAATATGCAGGCGCGTCGGGCGGTGATCAAGGAACAGACCGGTATCGAGATAGTCGCGAAGGTTCACCAGCACATTCACCTGCCCTTCACGGACGGTCATGGTGTGCTTTTCATCGCTCTGCTTCTCGTACTGACGTTTACCACTCTGACGCTCACGGCGCTTGAGTACAATCTGCTCCGCAGGCACGCCAGTGACCTCAGGTAAGGCTGCAAGAACATCCAGCAGACGCTTTTCAGCGACCTGAGGGTCAATCGACTTCGGCGGTACGTATTCCTGCACGTGAAGCCAGTCTTCGTAACGATCAACGGCCACCGCGTATTCCGGAATATCGGCATCGTATATGCGATAACAATGAATATTCTCACGGTTTGCCCATTTACCGAGATTCTTCATGTTCTTTTTCAGACGATTCGCAAAGGCTTCTACCGGGCCGCGTATCGCACTCGGCTGCGGACGTGATGAGCGTTCGTCGGCCGCCCCGAAAACCAACAATTTGGTTTCGATTTTGCCGTTCATAAACTTATATTGTTTATCGAGAGGGCGACGAATAGCGCGGGCGAGGTCCGTATTGCCGGTGAAAATAGCAACACGCCACTCAGGTAATTTCATGGTGGCATCATGCAATTGCTGATACAGAGGCGCTAGCTGAGGTAATTCGCTCAGGCGCTCACCGTAAGGCGGGTTGGAGATCACCATACCGCCCTGATGTATTACCTCTTTCTGAACGCGCAGGTCATTGATATCACGACGCTCAAGATGCACTTTGCCCGCCAGTCCTGATCGCTCCAGGTTCTTGTTGGCCGCATTCAGCTGCTCAGAATCAATATCAAAGCCATACAAACGGTTCTTCAACCCATTGATGCCGTCAGTACGACGCTGGCGCGCTTCATCCACCAGCTTCATCCAGAGCTTACGTTCGTGGCTCTTCCAGCGATCAAACCCCCAGCCCTGCCGGTTAAGACCCGGTGCTACGTCCGCGGCCATGAGGCCGGCTTCAATCAGTAAAGTGCCCGAGCCGCACATAGGGTCAACAAGGGTCTTGCCCTCTTTTGCCAGCTCAGGCCAGCCGGCACGGATCAGCAGGGCCGCGGCCAGATTTTCTTTCAGCGGCGCCTTGCCCGGCTGTAGGCGATAGCCCCGACGATGCAGGCTGTCCCCGGAGACATTCAGAAACAGCGACAGACGCCCTTTGCGCAACTGGGCTTCGATACGAATATCACCCGACTTATCGACCGATGGTCGCACGCCCGTCTGCTCACGGAAGACATCGACCACCGCATCTTTGATGCGCTGCGCACCAAACTGAGTGTTATTGATAAACCGACTGCTGCCGTGAAAATCGATACGGAACGTCGCTTCAACGGGAAATAAAGAGGGCCAGTCGACCGTCTTCGCCATTTTGAACATTTCATCGGCGCTTTCTACCTGACATTCCAACAATGGAAGCAGCAAGCGGCTGGCGAGACGTGACCATAAACACACCCGATAGGCGGCCTCCAGATCACCGTGCCAATAGACGCCAATATGGCTCTCTTTATCAACACTTCCGCCTAAGTGTCTGATTTCATCGGCCAGTAATGCTTCGGTGCCCTTTGCACAGACAGCCAGCCAATTGGTATTTGGATCGTTATATTCTACGTCACTCATACATTCATACACTCAGGGTAATAGCGAAAAGGCGCTAAAACCTTATCACTTAGAAGAAATAATTCATTAACATTCACCGTGTTGTCACGGTACAACTGTACGTGGTCCGCCGATTTTTCTGTGGCTAACCGATGTTTTAATAACAGCGAGGAAGCAACTCTATGAAAAGACAGAAACGCGACATGCAGGAAAGAGCCTTTGCACGTGGCTACCGGGCAGGCGTAGAACGCCGCTCCAAAGATCTGGCCCCCGCAGGCCCTACACACGACGACTGGATGGCTGGTTGGCGATCCGGACGCGAAGACAACTGGGATGGTTATACCGGCGTTTCTGGTATTCATCGAATGGCGGTGTAATTACCCGCCACTGAAGAATTTTACTCCACTCCTGACGAGTTTCGTCAGACTCACGTCTCCCTCACCCGGGGAGCTTGGCCCGGCTATGCCGGGCTTTTTATATGCTACTAACTAATCCGCGTCGGTCAGGCTTTGCTGAGAGAACGCACGCACTCGCCAATCAACTCTGGGCCACGATAAATAAAGCCAGAATACACCTGAACCAGAGAGGCGCCTGCACGTACTTTATCAACTGCATCTTCACCTTCGAGAATGCCGCCAACACCAATAACAGGCATACGATCACCCAATACGCCGCACAGTCGCTCAATGGTCATGGTTGAAAGATCAGTGACTGGCGCGCCGGATAAACCACCTGCCTCAGCGCCATGTTTTGAACCTTCAACGCCTTCACGAGACAAGGTGGTGTTAGTCGCAATAACGCCGTCAATTTCACAATCGAGAAGCGTCTGCGCCACGGTATCAATTTCTTCGTCTTCCATATCGGGCGCAATCTTCACAAAGATTGGCTTGTAACCATGCTCTTTCGCAAGTTCTGCCTGACGCGCCTTCAGCGGCATCAGAAGATCACGTAGAGCATCGCCGTACTGCAAAGTGCGAAGCCCGGGTGTGTTTGGTGAGGAGATATTGACCGTAATGTACGTCGCGTGCTGGTAAACCTTCTCAAGGCAGATCAAATAATCTGATGTGGCGTCTTCCACTGCGGTATCGAAGTTTTTACCGATGTTAATGCCCAGCACGCCTTTGAACTTCGCTTTCTTAACCTGCTCAACCAGGTGATCAACACCTTTATTGTTGAAGCCCATACGGTTGATGATGGCGCGCTCTTCAGGCAGACGGAAGAGACGCGGCTTCGGGTTACCAGGCTGAGGACGCGGCGTAATAGTGCCAATCTCAATAAAACCAAACCCCAGACGTGCAAAGGCGTCAATGTAATCACCATTTTTATCCAGCCCGGCGGCCAGGCCAACCGGATTCGGGAAGGTAACTCCAGCAACGGTGACCGGCTGATCCGGTACCTTTTTAGCCAATAAGCCAAGTACGCCGAGCTTTTCCGCTCTGCCCAGCATCTTCAGCCCCAGATCATGGGATGTTTCTCCATCCATCATAAACAGGAAATGTCGGGCGAGGCTGTACCAACTCATAGTAATCTCTCAATACATCAGGGTGACAATAGATTTGCGCGCATTATAGGGACTAATGCGGCCGCTGTAGATCCCTCTCGGCTAAAAAGTCAGCCGACGCGCTCAATTCCCTCGAATTTGCCCTGCTGATTAAACAGGATGGCAAAGCGCCCGCGCACTCCATCGCGAGTAACTACGCGCTGCAGTACCCCCGCAGGGAACCGAACCTTTCTACCGTCCGTTGAGTACGCAAGCACTGTCCGGGCATCCCCCTGATAATAGCGAAGATATTCATCGCTACTGATATTCAGGTCGACGATGATTCGTTGCATCATGGTGCGACTCCCTGCCGATCCCCCGCAACGGCCCGTTGCTCACGCTTCACATCCTGACGGATACGCCATTTCTCAAGCCACTCACGAACGCCTTTTATCCAGGAAATGCGGCTTTCGGTCATGAGTTCAGGGTGGCGCTGAGTCAGGATAACTTCAGGCTGAAGATAGTCTGGTAAAACGGCAAGTCCATGCTGGTTAAAAAGCACAGGTGCCAGTTCACCGTAACGCCTCCATGGCAGCAGCGTTGGATTACACACAGGCCCGGTATTCAGTACTTTCTCGAGCAGGCCCAGCGTGCGCATCATTGAGCAGTTAACACTTTCGTTCCAGGCAGGGTCTATGTACTCACGCCAGTCGAATTTTGCCGCGACGACCCATTTTTCATCCTCACAGGCAACATAAGGCGGAAGTGCTCGTTCCAGCAAAGGATCTGGATGCTCCGACAGAATCCGGTTCCAGAATCTCAGGCCGTTGAAGTTGGCCACCAGATCGGCAAACGAATACACCCCGGTCGTTTCTGCACCAAAATAAACAGATTCGGTCCATTCACCAAACAGAAAGGCATGCTTCAGTGGCAGCGTCATCCGCTCAGTTTCACGAAAATAACTGAATCCCTCGGTAAAAAAGTGCCCGAACTTATCCGTGCCGACAAAGTGCTCGCCCACACGAACAACCGACGCTACCCGCTCTGAAAGAACGAGTGTCGGTGAATGCGGCCAGGTAAAATCGCGATAGATGGAATCAGGCAGGGTCATGCGAATGCGATCTAAATCCGGGTGCTGCTCAGCAAAGGATTCGACCTGACCTACAATTGGCCGGGCCAGCAATACGCGAAAAGAGTCGTACAAGCGATCTACATCACAACGCGACTGCTTAGGCACACGCTGTACTTTGCGTGGTTTTAAATGCGGAGCATTTCGATTGGCGCGTTTCAGGGCGCGGTCTATTCGCTGTGCCACCTCGTCGTTGAGCGGCGAGCGGCTGTCTGCCATATCCACAGCAGGCAGCTGGCTGAAGTGATCAACCTCCGCTGCGCTCAGAGTAGACGGAATAAGTGTCGACAGCAGAAAGAATGAAATAAGTAGTCTGATCAAAACCCGATACACGCCGGTGAAAAACGCAGTTTTACACCGGCGCAGGCATCAGATCAAATCTCAGGCGTGACGACTTGCCTGAGCAAGGTCCAGAAGCTCCCTCAGAGCGACGGCGATCATCGGGAAGCTGGTCTGTTCGATGCTCTTAAGATCTTCAAGCATACGCCCCCAGCGCTCGACGAGAATATCCTGCTCTTTCTCCCAGTGTTCAATTGCAACATCAAGGTCGGTTTCGTCAGAGTGCCCCTTGAGAATGCCCACAGTGAGCGAACGCTGCTGCCAGTCAAGATCATCACGGAAGCTTTCACGTGCCATCGCTTCCCAGTGATTACTGGTCGGCAAATCATTGATCTGACGTAAGAACCAGTTCAGTGACAGGTGGTCGCCAACGCCAAAGTAAGCTTGAGTCACACGCTCAACCGGGCAATCAGACTGAGACGCAGCTTCGATGATCCCGAGAGAGGAGTACAGCTCACCGGCACCTGCCGTAAATGCAGCGAGGTCTTCGGGTACACCCTGCTCTTTCCGTTGGTCAAACTCCTGCTGCCATCGCTTGAGAGCATCACCTTTCAGAGTCGAGCTAAGGTTGTGAGCTATGTGTTGCACAGCAGTCCCGAAGCGATCGACTTCGCTGGCGATATCTACCGCAACACGACGATTGCGCAGGAACCAGCGCGTCGCGCGTCGTACCAGGCGCATCAGCTCAGCCATCATGTTTTCCTGAACCGCTGTTGGCACCTTGTAGTCGAGCGCGCTGATCTCGCGCCAATGGTCATGCAGGGAGAAAGTATCCCGAGCTGTCACATAGGCCCGGGCGATATCGACGATCGAGGCACCAGTAGAGTCTCCCAGGCGATTCACAAAGGTAATGCCCATGTGATTAATCATGTCATTGGCCAGCTGAGTCGCAATAATCTCTTTACGTAGCCGGTGATTATTAATGGCTTCAGAGAATTTCTTATTCAACGCCGCTGGGAATGCCGTCGATAGAATCTTCGAAATATAGTCATCTGACGTAATTTTCGAGGCGTTTAAACGCTCTTTCATATCCGCTTTGGTATACGAAATCAGAACGGCCAGTTCAGGCTTTGTCAGCCCCGTATTATCGTTGCGGCGATCCTGTAATTCTTCTTCATCCGGCAAAAATTCGAGTGAGCGATTCAGCTTACCCTGCTGCTCATAGTCTTTCATCAGACGGATGTATTCGTCGAGACGCTCTCGGCAATCACGGTAGGCAAGTGCGATTGCCTGGGTCTGGTGATAATTGTTATTCAGAACCAGATCCGCAACCGGGTCGGTTTGCTCCAGGAAGACCTGATTACGCTGTTTACGGGTGAGATCACCATTATCCATGATCTCGTTGAGCATAATCTTAATATTTACTTCATGGTCAGAGCAGTCAACGCCACCCGCGTTGTCGATAAAGTCTGTATACGACGCGCCGCCATTAAGACCAAACTCAATACGGCCAAGTTGAGTGACACCGAGGTTCCCGCCCTCACCGATAACTTTCGCACGGACATCTTTCCCGTTAATTCTGAGTGCATCATTGGCCTTGTCACCAACGTCAGAATCCAGCTCGGACGATGCTTTGATATAGGTGCCAATACCACCGTTCCAGATCAGATCAACTTCGGCCTTAAGAGCTGCTTTAATCAACTCATTCGGCGCAAGCTTGCTCTCACTGATGCCGAAACGTTTCTTCATTTCTGGGGTAATGTCGATACTTTTTGCCGAACGCAAGAATATACCGCCACCTTTAGAAATTAATGACTTGTCATAGTCTTCCCAGCTTGATCGTGGCAGTTCAAACAGCCGCTTACGCTCTTTAAAGCTGGAAGCAGAATCAGGCTCAGGATCGATAAAGATATGCATGTGGTTGAAGGCTGCGACCAGCTGAATATGCTCAGACAGCAACATGCCATTGCCAAATACGTCGCCCGCCATATCCCCGATGCCCACGACAGTAAAATCATCTGTCTGAACATTGATACCGCGCTCACGGAAGTGACGCTGCACCGATACCCAGGCTCCGCGTGCGGTGATGCCCATCTTCTTATGGTCATAACCTACCGAACCGCCGGACGCAAAACCATCGCCCATCCAGAAGCCGCGATTCACAGCAATTTCGTTAGCGATATCTGAAAACGTAGCGGTGCCCTTATCTGCAGCAACGACGAGATACGGATCAGGCTCATCGTGGCGAACAACTGACTCTGGTGGCACTATTTCACCTTCAATCAGGTTGTCGGTGACATCAAGAAGCGCACTGATAAAGGTCTGATAACAGGCAATACCTTCAGCGATAAAGGCATCGCGTCCACCCTCGGTTGGCGGACACTTGGATACAAAGCCCCCCTTGGCTCCCACAGGGACAATGACCGCGTTCTTAACTTGCTGAGCTTTTACCAGCCCGAGAACTTCGGTACGGAAATCATCCACACGATCGGACCAGCGCAGACCGCCGCGTGCGACCTTACCACCGCGCAAGTGAACACCTTCAATGCGCGGAGAATATACGAAAATCTCGAACATCGGACGTGGCAGAGGAATGTCGGTAATTTCCGATGGTTTAATCTTAAATGACAGATAACTCTTCGGTTTACCCTCGGCATCCGGCTGAAAGTAGTTAGTACGCAACGTTGCTTTGATCAGCTCGATATAACGACGGATAGCTCGATCTTCATTCAGTTGATCAACGCTGTCGAGCGCCTCATGGATCTGACCTTCGACCTCAGCGACTGCTTTGCTACGCTCGTCAGAAGACTGATCGCTAAGGCCGAAGCGTGCATGAAAGAGATTCACGATCTGAGCACTGATCGGAATATAACGGCTCAGCGTGTCGGCAATATAATTCTCAGAAATACCGAAGCGAATCTGCTTCATGTACCTTGCATAGGCTCTTAGTAGAGCAATATCTTTCCAACCTAATCTGGCACCCAGTACCAGCCGGTTGAACGAATCGTTCTCTGCGCGACCATCCCAGATAGCGCGAAATGCCTCCTGGAAGACCTGTTTTACCTCAGCAATATTGATGCTGTCAGACAGGGTATATTTCAGTGAGAAATTATGAATCCAGACACGACGACCGTCACTGCAGACAATCTCGTATGGATGCTCGCCCATCACTCGCAGACCGAAGTTTTCCAGCACTGGAATAATGTCAGAGAGCGGAAGAATGGTATCTGGATTAAACAGCTTAAACCTGAGCTCGTTCTGGCCTCCTTCAAGTTCCCGGTAAAAAGACATACCGAGTTGACCTTCAGAAGCAGACTTAAGGGTATCCATGTATTGGATATCGGCCACAGCGGTGCGGGCAGAAAAATCTTCACGGTAGCCCGCTGGAAATGCTGAACGATATTCGTGATAAAGAATATTTCCACGTTCCTCGCCCACCTGCTCAACCAGAGCCGCGTGCAAGTCATCAGTCCAGGAACGGACGACCTGGCGGATTTTATTGGCGACCACAGCCTCATCGTAGCTGAGCTCTTTTTCGGGATTCAGGCGCACAATAAAGTGCGTTCTTGCCAGAACCGACTCAGAGAAGTAGGTATTAAATTCAATGTCCAGCGGGCTGAACTCCTGAGTCAGAATATCTTCCATTTTCTGACGCAGTTCTGTGTTGTAAACATCTCGCGGTGTATAAGCAATACACGAGAGGAACTTGCTGTATGTGTCTTTGCGCAGATACACACGCGTCTGACGCCGTTCCTGAATATTCAAGACACTGTTGGCCGTTTTATACAGCTGCTCAACATCCGACTGAAACAGCTCATCGCGGGGATACACTTCAAGGATGCGATCCAGCTCTTTGGCACTGTGACTTGCGCGTTCGAAACCAGCTTTCTCACGAATCGCTGTGAGTTTACGGCGGATAATCGGAATGTTGTTCGGCGTCTCGATATAGACAATTGAGGTGAACAAGCCCATAAAACGCATGCCACCGATCACGTTTCCGTGCTTATCAAAACGCTTCACAACAACATAATCAGGGTAAGCAGGACGATGTATGCGACTGCGGTTTCCTGACTTCATAAAATTAATCAGCGACGGTCCGGTAATAAATTCACGGATCTCAGGTTCCAGTTCTTTTAGCTGAACACGTGAACGTGTGGTATCAATATTACGGAAGATTCCCAGATCATGAGTAGGGTCGCGATCCACAACTTTGCCAGACTTCGCATCACTGACCGTGAACTCATCGTACGCCAGAAAAGTGAAGTGGTTAGAGGCCATCCAATCAACAAACTCGGCTGCCTCGGTGCAGGCCTCTTTATCATTAACCGTACATGCATCGCGTAGTTCCTGAGCCGTCTTTTTCGCTTTTTCAAGCATCTCAGGGAAGTCGCGTACGCAGCGCTGTACTTCTCGCAGAACCTCTTCAATCTCTTGCGCGAGGTCGGCCATCAACTGCTCATCAGAATGATGGTCTACATCAATGTATATAATAGCTTCTGACGTCTTGCCTTTACCCGGCTTGTGCCACTGCCCTGTCGATTTGAACTGGCCTTTCTCATCACGGCCGGCATGCAGTACGCAATAGTGGATAGCATGAAGTGACATCTGGCGGGCGTTAAGCTGCATCCGCACCGAATCAACCAGAAATGGCATGTCATCGAAGACAATTTCAATGACTGTATGAAGAGACTGCCAACCGTGGTTTTCATGATCTGGGTTGAATACACGAACCTTTGGCTCTCCTTCAGCGCGGAGCTGGATAAACTGCCAGCAGGACAGCGTGGCTCCGTACAGATCTTCTACAGATCGGCTGAGTACCTCATCTGAGGGCGCACCTGAGTAGTAAAGGTCTGCGAACCGCGTTAACTGAGACGCCAGAGAAGACTCATTCCGTTCGTTGATCAGAGCGTGTAAAGGTGTAAGCATTGCAGTCACTCGCCACAGGGTTCCAGTAATAGTTATGTCTAAAGCTTAGACTATCTGTCAGCTTTGCCACTTGAGCGTACGCAAGGAATGTTTACGCTACTTTACCGACATGCAGATAACTTTATTAACAAGGCGTGATCAGAGCGTTGACCGCCACAGCGGAATCTCTAAAATCCTTGTCACTCTGGAAATTCAGAGGCCAACACACCGATAAGAATCAGGACTGGATTCAAATGAGCTTACAAAACGGATTCCAACAACTCCGTGACAATCTACAGAAAACCATCATTGGCCAGCCTCAGCTCGTTGAGAGGCTGCTCCTGACATTATTAGCCGATGGACACTTATTGGTTGAAGGCGCACCTGGCCTTGCGAAAACGAAAGCGATTAACGCCCTCGCCGATCGTATGGAGGGGGAATTCAAACGTGTTCAGTTTACGCCAGACCTCTTACCCGGTGACATCACGGGGACAGAAATCTACCGCCCTGAGACACAAAGCTTCGATTTTCAGGCAGGCCCTATTTTTCACAACCTGATTCTCGCTGATGAAATCAACCGTGCGCCCGCCAAGGTTCAGAGCGCGTTACTGGAAGCCATGGCTGAGCGTCAGGTCACTGTCGGTGGTGTTACCCGCGAGCTGCCAGAAGTGTTCATGGTGATGGCCACTCAGAACCCGATTGAGCAGGAAGGCACCTACCCTCTGCCGGAAGCCCAGCTCGACCGCTTTCTGATGCATGTAAAAATTGACTACCCGGATGCCAGCGCTGAACAGTCGATTCTGCGCCTGGCACGCGGTGAAGCCCTCGCACATAAAGACTACGACGGCAGCAAACTAACCGAGAAGCACCTGATCGCGGCCCGCAGCCAGGTCTTACAGATGCACATGAGCGAAGCCGTTGAAGAGTATCTGGTGCAACTTATTATCGCGACCCGCGAGCCAGGAAAATACGGTGATGATCTCGCACGCTGGGTCGAGTTTGGTGCCAGCCCACGAGGCACGATTGCTCTTGACCGTTGTGCTCGCGCTTATGCCTGGCTGGAGGGGCGCGATTATGTCAGTCCTGACGATGTACGGGCAGTAGCACATGATGTCCTGCGTCATCGCATTCTGCTCAGCTTCGAAGCTGAAGCCAGCGGCCTGACCACAGACACCGTCATCAACGAACTGCTGTCCCGAGTACCTGTAGCCTGATGGTCCGTCGCGAGTTTTCAGATGGGACAGTCATCAACCCGACCCGTCTTGCGGGGTTGCGGGTGTTGTCCAACCTTCTGCCCCTGCATCGTCAGAAAAAGATTCTCAATGAGCAGTCGGGAGGCCACTCTTCGAAGCTTCGCGGCCGCGGAATCGACTTTGCTGAAGTGCGAGGATACCAGCCGGGAGACGATATCCGCTCGATGGACTGGCGCGTGACGGCGCGCACAGGCGAGCCTCACATCAAAGTATTCCGCGAAGAACGCGAACGACCAGTGCTGCTCGTCACTGACCTGCGCAGTACGATGAACTTCGGTACCCGCAGAGCACTCAAGCGAGTCGTCGCCGCGGATATCTCGGCATTACTCGCCTGGTCGGCAGCCATGCAGGGAGACCGCGTCGGTGGCCTGATATTTAACGACGTTAATGAATTTGACCTGCGTCCACACACGGGTCGGAAAACATTAATGGCTTATCTTCATCGACTGGCCGAAATGCCAGTAACAGAAGCCGTAGCGGCTCAACCGAGAATGCTCGATATCTGTCGCCACCTGGCACGGGTTGCCCGCCCAGGGTCAGCCGTCTATATCGTTTCTGACTGGCGCGGGTTCGATAAGGAGTGTGAACGAGCGCTCTACAGTGTCTCCCGCCATTGCGACCTGATTGCCATTCGGGTGACTGACCCGCTTGAAATACAGAAGCCCGCCGGAGACTACGTGCTGACGGATGGCAAGCAACGCTCGCGGCTCAATATCAGCAGCCGCGACAGCGCCGAACAGCTGAGTGCATGGCAGGCGTGGACTGCCGAGCTTAAGCAATCTCTTCTGCACCTGAAAACACCACTTATCGACGTTCAGACGCACCAGGACCCTCTGGATTGCCTGCGTAAGGGGATGGGCTTCACTGTCGATCTGTCCGGAGCGCACGTATGAATCCAGCAGCTCTGCCATTAGAAGATATTATTGAACCCGCCGCGGTAGGCATATTCCCGCTGGCATGGGGTTGGTGGGTGAGTGCAGCCGCTGTGATTGCTCTTACTGCTACACTGATGTGGTTATTTATCCGCTGGAATCGTCATCGCGGCACGCTTGCGCTCACCCTGCCGCTTCTTGATCAGGCAAAGGCAGAATATGCAGATAATCAGGACTCAACCCGCTACTGCCAGAATCTGAACAAAACACTTAAACGATATCTGAAGGCTTGCGACGAGAGCAGCAATTTATCACTCAGCGGTGAGGAATGGACGGCCTATCTTGTCAGGATAAACCCGAGGGCGACACTATCAATGAAAACAACGGATGCGCTGGCTAACGGTTCGTACCGACAACAGCCCGACCTGGCCGCAGAGTTAATCGATAGTGAACTGCGCCAGTGGTTAAAACGCACATCGCCAGAACGTGTACGCAAAGCCGTCTCAGACGCCGCAGGGAAATCACCCAATGTTTGAGTTTCAGTTCCCATGGGCGTTTGCACTCCTTGTACTGCCCCTGATTGCACGTTATCTACTTCCCGCCAGAGTTCAGGAAGATGCGGCGCTTAAGGTTCCTGATCTTAGCCAATGGAACAGCGTATCAGGCACTGCCTCTGATGATTCAACCCGTGCTCGTCAATGGCTTTTGCCCGCTATAGCCTGGCTGGCTCTCGTTTGTGCACTGGCTCGCCCTGTCTGGTTAGGCGAGCCCATACGCTTGCCTGCAGAAGGCCGGGACCTGATGCTCGCAGTCGATATTTCAGGAAGTATGGATACCGCCGACATGGAACTGAATGACCGCCCGGTAAACCGCCTCGAAATTGTTAAACACGTGCTGAATGACTTTATCAGCCAACGCGAAGGCGACCGTCTGGGCCTGATACTGTTCGGCTCAAACGCCTACCTGCAAGCACCATTGACCTTCGACCGTGAAACCGTCCGTACCTTTATGAATGAAGCCGCACTCGGACTTGCCGGGAAACAAACCGCGATAGGTGATGCCATTACCCTCGCCGCCAAGCGTATGCGCGAAAATCCGTCAGACAGCCAGGTGATTGTTCTGCTGACCGATGGAGAAAACACGGCCGGCAAAGTAGACCCCGTCAGAGCCGCAGAACTGGCTTCTGAGCTGGGCATTAAAATTTACACCATTGGTCTGGGCGCTGAGAGCATGCAAGTCCCAAGCTTCTTCGGCAGTCGTACAATCAACCCATCACGTGAATTAAACGAAGGCGAGCTGCAAAGTATCGCCGACCTGACTTCGGCACGGTTTTTCCGCGCTCGTAATACTGAAGAGCTGAGCCAGATTTACGACTTAATTGATGAGCTGGAACCGACCGAGCGGGAGAATAAAACTTACCGACCTGAGTCCGGACTGTTTCAGTGGCCGCTGCTTGCTGCCCTGTTGCTTGGCTGGGTTCAGCTAGTGCTTGTACGACGAGGTCTGTCATGAGTGAGTTTCTGAATAACATTCACTTTATGCGCCCTATCTGGCTGATCCTCCTTATTCCGGCTGTCGTTATGACCGTCTGGCTGGCACAGCGGACGCTGCGCAAAGGTCGCTGGGATCAGTTGATTGATCCCGCACTGCAAGCACACATGCTCGACCGCACACCGGATAAATCGTCCATGCTCGGCGTGATTGCCATATTCATTGCCTCAGCCATCGCCATCGTCGCCATATCCGGCCCAAGCTGGCAGCGCAAAGCGGTGCCTGTGATCAGTAACCCGGATGCTTTGGTGCTACTGATTGATATGTCGCTTTCAATGAACGCAACCGATGTCGCGCCTGATCGCGCCACCCGGGCAATTCGTAAAGCCACCGACATCGTCCGCGGCCGTGAAGATGGCATCACTGCTGTCATCGCCTACTCAGGAGAAGCCCACACGGTCGTGCCCTTTACTGATGATAAAGCAACCGTTGAGCACCTGCTGACATCACTGTCTCCCGAGATCATGCCGAAACTCGGTAGACGACCAGATAAAGCTCTGACTCAGGCTCAAACGCTAATGACGGATGCCGGTGTCAATGAAGCCTCCGCTCTGCTGATTACTGACGGTATCCAGAACAAAGACGTTGAGCGCATTGCGCTGGCACTTAGTGATTCCGTAAAACTTGGCGTGATCGCTGTCGGAACCGCCGAAGGTGCTCCGGTACCTATAGGCGATCAGGGGTTTCTGAAAAAGGGCGATGGTACGATCGTTCTGCCAAAGCTCGATACGGCACCTATGCAGGCACTTTACGAAGCCACTGGCAGTCGTTGGCGAACCATGAGCTACAACGACAGTGACTGGCGCAGCCTTACCAGCAGTTTTCCTGGCAGCAACGATGCGAACGCTCAGGAAACAACGTTTGAAACCTGGCAGGATGCCGGATACTGGCTGGCCTTTGTGTTGATTCCAATTGCCGTTGTGGGTTTTCGTCGTGGTGTATTGTTCAGTGTTGTATTGATCTTGCCACTGCTACCCGAAACCGCCCATGCTAATCCCTGGCAAACGGACAATCAGCAGGCCGCAGAGCTTATGGCGAATGACCCCGCAAAAGCTGCCGAATTATTTAATGATCCTGAGTGGAAAGCAGCGGCGCATTATCGCGCTGGAAATTACGAAGCGGCAGAAGAAGCGTTCGCACGAAGTAATTCTGCTGAAGCCAGGTACAACCTCGGCAATGCCCGTGCACAACAAGGCAAGCTTGAACAGGCCGCCGAAGCCTACCGGGACGCGCTGGAGTTAAACCCTGAACTGGCACAAGCGCAGAAAAACCTTGAACTGGTTGAAGAAGCACTAAAGCAGCAAGAGCAATCTTCGTCTGATTCTGAAGACGGTTCTGAGAATTCTGATGACAACTCTCAGAACGACCAGCAACAGGACAAATCGCAAAATAATGGCGACAACAGCTCACAGAGCAATTCACAGAGCAATTCACAGAGCAACTCATCAGAATCGCAGAATTCAGACCAGAATCAGAATAATCAAAGCGACAGCAACTCTTCGGAAAACTCAGAGGGTTCTGCAGGCCAGAACTCTGACAGCCAGAATTCAGAATCCGGGGAGGACTCTGAACAGCAGTCTGCCGATGATGCCTATGCTGAAGAGATGGCTGAAGAGCAAGCACAAGCTGAGCAACAGACCGGAAAGCAAGAACAGCAGCAAGCTAAAGCTCAGCAGCCAGAGAACGATAAGTCCGGAGACCGCAGCCTGAGCGACCAGCAGGATTCACAAAACGGTGATGAAGGTCAGGCCCAGAAGCAAACAGCCGCAGAGCAACAAAACAGTGAAGAAAATGGAGAGTTCAGCCATCTGTCCCGCGAGCAGCAAGCGGCGATGGAATCCGTGCTGAACGAAGTCGAAGATAACCCGGGTCTGCTGATGCAACGTAAGTTTTTATATCAGTACCGCCAGAGTGCAGATCAGACGGAAGAGGACGTTTTATGGTAATCCGTTGGATTATTACCGCCGCGCTACTAGTCACCAGCCAACTGGTGTTGGCCGCTGAATTTATCTCAAGCGTTGATCGTAAACAGATTGGCCGCTCAGATCCCGTGACTCTGCAACTGCAGCACGTAGACACTCAGGGTGGTTTTCTGAATCTGTTATCCACCGACATGCCAGACCTGTCGGCACTGGAACGCGACTGGAACATAGTTGGTCGCCCGCGCATCAGCAAAGAAAGCTCAAACGTTAATGGCAAGAGTACTTCAACAACCCGCTGGGAAGTCGAATTGCTGCCCCGCCGCACTGGCGAGGTATTAATTCCAGCGCTGTCATATAAGGGCGAATACAGCGATCCTATCCGTATTAATGTTGAAGACACCGCGACGAGCGAACCTGAAAAATCTGAACATTTCTTCTTCGAGGTTGAAGTCAGCAGCGGCACGCATTACGTGCAGGAGCAACTGCTCTATATTGAGCGTATGTACTACACCGTCAATCACGACGATGCTTCATTGTCTGAATTCGAAGTAGCCAATGCCCGCGTTCAACCTCTGATGGACCCGAAGAAACACATTACAGTGGTTGATGGTCAGCGAATTGGTGTGTACGAAAGGCGCTACGCTATTTTTCCAGAGTCCTCTGGCACATTAGTGATTCCGGGGCAGCGCTTTACCGCGCGTGTTACCGACCGCTATAACCGCTTCCGTGGCTCGGCCGAAACCATCGTCAGCAAACCCATCGAGTTAACCATTAATCCGATTCCTGACAGTTATCCGCAAGCGCCATGGATTCCGGCCAGCCGCTTTGTTCTGGAAGAAACATTCAGTACGCCTCCGACCGAGTGGCAGGCAGGCGAACCAGTGACCCGTACTTTTACTATCAAAGCGACCGGGCTGAATTCCGGCCAGGTTCCCCCCGTCCCGATGGCAGACGTAGAGGGTTTGCGTTACTACCCGGATCAGACTCAGGACAACAGCTCTATTTCAGAACAAGGCATTGTGACCACGATTACTCAAAGCGTCGCCCTGGTTCCGGGAGTTGCAGGTGAGCTTATTCTGCCCGAAGTACGTATTCCATGGTGGAATACACTGGAAAACCGTGTTGAATACGCGACCTTGCCCGAGCACGTAATCACGGTCACTCCAGCAGCGACTGCGCCGCCCTCTTCTCAAACTTCACCTGGCATTTCTGAGCCCCCTGTCGAACCAGTCGCTGGCGAACTACCCGCTGATTCAGGGATCTGGAAACTTGCACTGGGTGCCTCTGTCGTTATGAATGGTCTGTTATTAGCAGTGGTTGCCTGGCTGATGCTGCGCCAACCTTCGAGTAGTGCAGCATCTGCAGTTCCGGATCATCAGGCTCGTAAAGAAGCCGCCGATAAAAAACAAAAAGAAGACGAGCACTACTACTGGCGAGAGCTTAAAAAGTCTGCCCGCGAGAACAATGCTCAGGCCATCCGTGAAAACATTATTCATTGGGCTTCAGCGGCATCAGGACGCCCGATGACCTCGCTTGCTCAGGCTGAGGTCTGGTTGAGTGATGTCAGGTTAAGCGCAGCTCTGGCTGAGCTGGATGCGACTCTTTACAGCGCCGATAAAAACAGCGCTTTTAATGGAAGTAGTATTACGCTGTTAATCGAAAGAGCGATGAAAGCAAACAAATCGCAGGAAAATCAGGAATCCCTTCCCGAACTCTACTGAGCATTATCAGGCTTTGCTCAGTTTCATATGCTCGGTTTTCATGAGCGCGCTGAGCAGTCTTATTGACTGTTCAGCTCGTCCAGTAAGGCTTTAAACCCTGCCTCATCGTACACCGTCACTTCTAGTTTCTGCGCTTTAGCGAGTTTCGAGCCCGCTTTATCACCTGCCACCAGAAAGTCGGTTTTTGCCGATACGCTGCCCGTGACTTTAGCTCCCAGAGCCTCGAGAGCCGCCTTGGCGTCGTCACGTGTCATGTCCGACAGTGTGCCGGTAATGACCGCGGTTTTACCACTCAGAGGCGCGTCTTCAGCACTGCTGACGGGTTCTTTTTCTTCCCAGTGAATACCGGCTTTCTGTAACTGCTCGATTACCGTGCGGTTGTGCTCTTCAGCAAAGAAATTAACGATATGTGCAGCCACGATATCGCCAATGTCGTCAACCGCCACCAGCTGCTCATGCGTGGCAGACATAATACGCTCAAGGAAACCAAAATAACCGGCAAGATTGTTGGCCGTAACCACGCCAACCTCACGGATGCCGAGAGAATAAATAAAGCGAGCAAGCGTCGTGTGCTTCGATTTCTCAAGAGCGTTCAATACGTTCTGCGCGCTTTTTTCAGCCATACGCTCAAGCCCGGCTATCTCTTCGACGGACAGATGAAACAGATCATCAAGAGTGTCAATCAAGCCCGCTTCGACCATCTGCTCAATCAGCTTATCGCCCAGGCCTTCAACGTCCATCGCCTTGCGTGAAGCAAAGTGTTTAATCGCCTCTTTACGCTGAGCAGAACACACCAGCCCCCCGGTACAGCGAGCGACAGCCTCACCCTCTACTTTCTCCACATGTGACTCACAGACCGGACAAGCATCCGGCATCTGAATATCAGTCACAGTATCGGGACGACGTTCTTCAACAACAGAAACGACTTGAGGAATCACATCCCCTGCACGTCGGATAATAACGGTGTCACCAATTTTTACACCCAACCGGGCAATTTCATCCATATTATGGAGCGTTGCATTACTGACCGTTACGCCGGCCACATGCACAGGTTTTAAACGCGCTACAGGGGTTAAGGCACCGGTACGACCAACCTGAAAATCAACGCCCAATAATTCCGTTAATTCTTCTACCGCCGGAAATTTATAAGCAATCGCCCAACGCGGTGCTCTGGCGACAAAACCAAGCTGCTGCTGTAATGCCAGAGAGTTTACCTTGAAGACAGTTCCGTCTATTTCGTATCCCAGGCCCAGGCGCTTTTCACCAAGGCCAGCAAAAAATTTTTCAGCCTCTTCACGACCAGTTACAACTCGCATTTCTTCGTTAATGCGCAGCCCCCACTTCTGGATCTGTTCGAGCGTCGCGCTGTGAGTTTCTGGCAGCGTATATTCCTCACTGACCACTCCAAGACTGTACGCACAGAATTCCAGCGGACGCTTCGCCGTGATACTGGAATCCAGTTGTCGCAGCGAGCCCGCTGCCGCGTTTCTCGGGTTAGCGAATATTTTCTCACCCTGCTCACGGGCTCGTTCGTTATAGGCCTCAAAACCACCCTTTGGCATATAGACTTCGCCGCGAATCTCAATGCGCTCGGGCACATCATCACCGATTAAACGCAGAGGAATATTTTTAATCGTGCGAACATTCTGGGTGACATCTTCACCTGTTTCGCCGTCGCCACGCGTCGCTGCACGCTCCAGCAAACCATCGATATACAACAGACTGATTGCCAGACCATCCAGCTTCGGCTCACAGGCATACTCGATTTCTTCACTGCTCTTCAGACGATCACGAACGCGCTGATCGAACGCCGCAAACTCCTCTGCATTCATGGCGTTGTCCAATGACAGCATAGGCCGTTCGTGCTGAACTTCAGTGAAGCCCGACAACGGCGCACCACCAACCCGCTGAGTCGGGGAATCAGAAGTAACCAATTCAGGATGATCACTTTCCAGCGCCTGTAGCTCGCGCATCAAACGATCGTATTCAGCATCGGGCAGCGATGGCTCATCGAGCACGTAGTAAAGGTAGTTATGGTGATTTATCTGATCGCGTAATTCCTGAATGTTATCTTCAGCTACGGAAGAAGAAGAGGCGCCGGATGAAGGCGCCTCTGAAAACATATCTTGCTGGCTCATACTCGTTTTTTCGCAGCCAGCCGTTGCTGGCGTTCATATTCCAATATCTGCTGACGCTCATGCTCCATCGTCTGAGTCGTCATCGCACTGTGAGACTCATCAAGCACATCAGCATTAAGGTTACGGGATACCACCATCGCCATCTCAGACATGGCTTCGTAGGCCTCCAGAGGCCGCTTGGCGCCCGGCAAACTCATAAAGAAGCTCAGCCCTATAAAGCTCTGATCGGCCATATGGGAAGGATCAAACGTGCCCGGATTACGCACCTGCGCCACCGAGAATTGAATACGCCCCTGACCATCCGCTTCTTCAAAACGGTGGAAAATATCTTTCTCGCCATAGCGCAGGTCGCAGCTGTTGAACAGAAACAGAAGGTCACTGCCATTGAACCCACCTTCTTCGCGAGCAATGGTATGAATAACCAATACCAGCTCTGGATCAGGTCGGCTGGCCAGTACCTCAGCATTAGCACCGGCATAATTGACTGGCTGCGAGATCACCGTTTCTTCCGGCATATTCTCGACTTCCTCATCGAGGTGCGGATCATCGATGTGCTCCGGATCTTCCAGTTCTGTGTAGTAAGCCTTGTCGTCACTGTCAGCAGAAGAAGATTCGGGCGAGCCTGAATCAGAAGTGTCTGGCGTTGCCACTTGCTCCTGAGCCCCTGTCTCCTGATAAGCTTCAGGCATAACATCGGCAGTTGTCGGTGCTCTGTCAGCCTTTACCTCGGGCTGTGATATCTCTGAAGATATGACACGCGCAGGGGAAACAATGCCTTCTTCGAAACTGCGTTCATCACCCAATTCTTCAACGTCGAGCAACACGGGAACTTTTTCATTCAGATCGACCGGCTTAACCGTCGGGATAATATCTACTCGCGGTGGCGCGGCTGGCTGGGCAGGTTGCGACGATACTTGTGAGGGCTCATCTAAGGGACTTTCATCTTCTGAGTCCGCAAGTGCACTGCCTATTTTAAGATCATCTGTCTGGGGGGCATCTGCTTTATCGCTGTCACCAAACGACGGCTCCCGACGTTCCGCAACAGGCGCTTCCGCAGCAGCAGCTGCAGTAACTGACGCTGTCGACGCAGTACCGTTTTCGAGCGGACGATCATCAACAGCCGCGTTACTGACAACGCGCACGCTGCCCGGCAACTCAGGGTTATAATCTTCATCATCCAGCTCATCCATGCCCGGCTGAATATCCAGCCGTAATGCTTCAGCACGAGCCCGCTTCATGCGGCGGAATCCATCGATCATGATAGCGGCGATAGCCAGAAGGCCTATCAGGATCAATACTGTGCGCCAGCTCCACTCCATACGTTCCTCAATAATTCTTTCTATGTTCTAACAAATGTTGTCTGTCGATGTCTCAGACAGGCCGCTGTACTGGCCTGTGTAGGGTATTACACCACGAGCAGCCATAAAGGCAAACTACCCTTTTGAGTTTCATCGCAAGTCTGTTTAATTTGTACTCTGAGCACAGAAAGGATCGTCGGTTCCCTGACGCCTGGTGTTATCTGGCTAGCGATTTATACCGAACTGCGGTTTTTCTGACGGCATTCATATTGTGCTGCTATTGAAGCTCAACCGTTCTCAACCATAACGGCAGCTTCTTCAACATCCACCGACACCAGCCGTGAGACGCCCGGTTCATGCATGGTAACCCCCATCAACTGGTCAGCCATCTCCATCGCAATCTTGTTGTGTGTAATGTAAATGAACTGAACCTTCTCTGACATGGCTTTTACCAGACGCGCATAACGGCCGACATTGGCGTCATCCAGAGGAGCGTCCACTTCATCAAGCATACAGAACGGCGCAGGATTGAGCTGGAAGATAGAGAACACCAGCGCGATCGCCGTCAGTGCTTTCTCACCACCCGATAATAAATGAATCGTACTGTTCTTCTTACCCGGAGGCCTGGCCATGATAGCGACGCCCGTCGTGAGCAGATCATCGGTCGTCAGTTCGAGGCTGGCATGACCGCCGCCAAAGACTTTCGGAAACAGGTCAGCCAGACCGGCATTCATCCGATCGAAGGTTTCCTGGAAGCGATTGCGGGTTTCGGCATCGATTTTACGAATAGCCCCTTCAAGCGTATCCAGTGCTTTTTCGAGGTCGTCATTCTGAGAATCAAGGTAGACCTTGCGCTCGGACTGCAGTTTGTACTCTTCAATCGCCGCGAGGTTGATCGCACCAAGCCGCTGAATACGCTCACCAATACGCGTCAGCTCATTGGCCCACTGCTCTTCATTGGCTACCTCAGGCAGGCTATCGAGAACATCCGCCATGCTGAGTTTGTCTTCACGCAACTGATCCACCAGCCCATTACGGCGAATATCGAGCGCCTGGCACTCCATCCGAATCTGCTCGAGTTTGTTGCGCTCTGCCAGTGCCTGCTGCTCTGCCTCTGAACGCTCCTGCTCCAGCTGGCGCAACCGGGTATCGGCCTGTTCAAGCGCATGACGCGCTTCTGTCATGACGTCTTCTGCCTGCAGCTTTTCTTCCTGCAGAGCTTCCATCTCGGCGCGCAGAAGCTCAAGGTCGGCACTGTGGTCGCGGTTCTGGTTGGCATTGATCTGGTCACGACGCTCTTTCAGCTTCTGCATGGCTTCAGCCAGGCGACTGATTGCGTGACGCGTACTTTCATCGCGGCTGTTGAGTGCCTGAAGCTGTAACTGCAACTGGTGTAACCGATCTTTTTGCTGACCCGCTGCCATGCGCGCCTGACTCAATCGCTGTTCTACGTCACTACGTATCTGCTGCAGGCGTTCACGCTCGTCGGTGTCTTCGTCTACCGCACTCATAGCCTCTTGCCATTCGAGGCGCAGTTCAGCCAGCGCTTCAGACTCAAGCGTCCGCGTTTCCTCAGTTTCGCTCAGAGACTGCTCGAGTTTTTCAGTGCGTAAACGAAGCTGTTCGGCTTTGGCTTGCTGACCCGACAGCGACGCTTTTTGTTCCATTAACTTGCGGGAGATCGTCTGCCATTCCTGCTGAGCATTATCTCTCTGCTGTTCTAGAGAACGCTGTCTCAGCAGTACACTCTCAAGGTCGGCTTCCCACTCTTCGACTGAAATATCCAGTTCATCGGCTTCGGCATCAATAAGTTCAAGCTCCTGCTGACGAGCAAGAATGCCACCTTCGTTGTCCTGATCCCGAGCTACCCTCAACCAAGCGGGGCCCAGCCAGATACCATCGGGAGTAATCACTGATTCGTCTTGCGCCAGGTCGGGCCGCATTGCCATGGCTTCGGGCAGTGTCTCAGCGGTACGGACTTTCCCCATCAGAGAACTGAGATCCTGATTGGTCGTCAGTTTATCAAGCAATAAGCCACCACTTTCGACATCTGAGCGGCTTGCACTGGATTCCCACAACGTCAGCGTGCCATCGGTAAACCCAGCCAACCAAGACTCAGCGGCATTCACATCATCAACAACGACCGCCTGAAGATAATCACCGAGTACCGTCTCAACCGCCGTTTCCCAACCTTCGGCAACCGTTAGCTGCTGAGCCAGACGCGGCTTACGCGCCAACTGATGGCTCTCAAGCCAGTGGGTCACGCCTTCACTGCTCTGACCTAAAGCCGCTTTCTGCAATGCTTCCAGTGTCGCTTTGCGCCCCAACATCTGTTGCAGACGCTGTCGCCCTTCTTCTAATTCTTTACGCCGACGTTCACTGTCTTCGCGAACGTCTTCAAGTTGTCCACGAATTTCTTCCAGGCGCGCCTGCTGCTCTTCTGCCTGCAATTCAGCTTCGCTGACCTCTTCCTGTAACAGGGCGAAGTCACCGAGGTCAGGATCAGACGTCAGCTGTTCCCGCTCTTGTTTTAAGCGCTCTATCTGTTGCTCTAATCTGAGCACTTGCTGCTCTGTGGCCTGAATACGGCTCTGGGCCACATCAGCACGCCGGGTCGGCTCGCTGGCTCGCTGTGTAAACGTATCCCACTGCGACTGCCACTGACGCTGAGCTTCTTCGGCGTCCAGAAGCTCAGCAGCATGCTCTTCTTCGGCCGCCTGTAGCATCTCCAGCTCTGGTTCTAGCATCAGGCGCTGTTCGGCGAGTTCTTCCTGCTGAAGTTGATCCTGTTCCAGCTGGCGCTGAGTATCGAGAATATTCTTTTCAACTTCGGCGAGATCACTGTCGAGCTGCAAGGCCAGTTGCGACTGGTGTTCTATTTTTTGTTCCTGGCGGGCAATACGGTTACCCACTTCATAGTACTTACCCTGTGCCGTATTGAAGGCGTCGGTACGCGCCTGATGGTCGAGACGCAACTCTTCAATACCTGCGTCAGCTGTACGCTGCTTAGCCATGTGCGACTCGAACTGAACCTCATGCTCGCGGATTACCTTTTCACGCTGTTCGTATTCTTCGTTCAACGCAGTCCAGCGAATGGCAAGAAGCTCCGCTTTTTTCTGGCGCTCCTCAGCCTTCAGTTCTTTGTATTTTTCGGCTGCCTGAGCCTGTCGCTGCAGATGGGCAAGCTGGCGCTCTAACTCATCACGGATATCGCTGAGTCGCTCCAGGTTCTCCTGAGTACGCCGCATGCGGTTTTCGGTTTCACGACGACGGTCTTTGTATTTCGAGATACCCGCGGCTTCTTCGACGTAAACACGCAATTCTTCAGGCTTCGCTTCGATTAAGCGCGAGATCATGCCCTGCTCAATAATCGCGTATGAACGTGGCCCGAGGCCGGTACCCAGAAAGATATCGGTAATGTCTTTGCGGCGGCACTTCGTGCCGTTGAGGTAATAGGTCGATTGACCTTCTCGTGTGACCTGGCGACGCACGCTGATTTCTGTGAATTGGGCGTGTTCACCTTTTAACGTACCATCGCTGTTATCAAACACCAGATCAACGCTGGCTTTACCGACCGGCTTACGCTCGGCCGAGCCATTGAAGATAACGTCCGTCATGGCGTCGCCACGCAGATACTTGGCCGAGCTTTCCCCCATCACCCAACGCACAGCATCAATCGTGTTCGATTTGCCACAACCGTTCGGCCCGACAATCCCCGTCAGGTTGGTGTTGAATGGCACAGACGTCGGATCAACGAAAGATTTAAAACCGGATAGTCGGATCGCTTTCAGGCGCATAACAGGGAGGGACGTCCTTTTAACTGTACCGGGGCCAGGCCGCCGGGAGCCGCAATGAAGACTTTGATATTATCACAGTTCACCTGCGACAAAAGCCGCGAAAATGCGACACAACTTCGCTCAGTCGAGGGCAGGCATCGGGTTCTCGGCCATGGCATCAAGAACCAACTGACGCTGGTAGAGGCTGAATTCACGAAACACCGGGGGCAACTCAGCAACCTTACGCGCAAGAATAAGTTCAACAACTTTGGCAAAAAAAGCAATGCTGCGGTCTAATCCCTCTTGCGAAAAACGAATCGATAATGAATAGGTACGCTGGATCGCTGGTTGAAGATCACTCAGTAACGTCGAGAGGTATGGATTATTAATCACCTCACACGCGGCCCGCATCAGATCGAAGCCGGCCAGCATAAACAGAAATTTGTCCTTCTTAAGCTCAGGCGACTGTAGCTTCATGGCTTGATTTAACAGGGGCATTTTATTCTCTTCAGTCCACTGAAGAGCAACCTGTGTGGCCAGCAGAGTAAGCAGGGCTTCGTATATATCGTAAAGGCCGTTTACGCGCTCGGCGGTCAGCTCAGCAACCATGGCACCACGGCGTGGCTGGATAGTCACCAGATGCCGCGACTCCAGCAGCAACAGGGCCTCGCGAACCGAACCACGGCTTACCTGCAACTCCTCGACAACGCGCGCTTCCTGGATACGCTCACCAGAAATAAGCTCTCCTTTAATGATGCGCTCAGCCAGATGGGCCGCTATTTTTTCTGCAAGACTTTCGTGGGCTACAAAACTCATAACTATACTGAAATCAGTGAGATGCGCGGCATAGTACCACATTGAGCCAAACCACATGGATATTGGCTGACTTCTGTCTTTTCCGAACCTGTAACCTGTTCAGATTCGTGTTAGATTGTAGGACAATATAACAATCAAACAACAAAACAAATTATAATCCTGTTATGGAGGCCGTATGACTCAGGCAACAGCACAGACTATCAGCGCTAACGATTGGCGCATGCAACTCAAGAAGTACGGTTATCTGATCGTTTTGATTCCAGCTGTGCTCTTCCCGCTCGCCCTGTTGGGCTGGGAATCAACCGGCAGCCAGCATGACGCTTGGTGGTATTTCCCGATTTTCGTTGTGTTTGGCATTATCCCACTGCTCGATCACCTGATCGGTAAAGACCCATTCAACCCTAACGAAGAAGTTGATGTGCCTCGCATGTCGCTGGAGAAATGGTATCCATTCCTGACCATCCTGACCCTCCCGGTTATGGCGGTCACGATAGCTTACGGGGCTTCGCTGTTCGCAAGTACTGAAGTTGGCCTGTTCGGCAAGATTGGTATGGTCATCTCAATGGGTGTGATCACAGGTATCGTCTGCATCAACGTTGGTCACGAGCTGATTCACAAAGACAGCACACTTGAGCAATGGACTGGCGGTCTGCTGCTGGCACTGGTCACCTATGCGGGCTTCAAAGTCGAGCACATCCGTGGCCATCACGTGCATGTTTCTACTCCTGAAGACGCATCTTCGTCACGTTATAACCAGACGCTGTATCAGTTTCTGCCTCACGCGTATTTCCACAACTTCATGAATGCCTGGAGCCTCGAAGCGAAAAAACTGAAGCGCAAAAATCTGCCAGCACTGCACTGGAAGAATGAACTGATCTGGTGGTACGGCATTTCATTGGCAACCATGATCGGCTTTGGTCTGGTATGGGGCTGGATGGGTGCGCTGTTCTTTATCGCGCAGAGCTTCTTCGCGTTCACACTGCTGGAGATCGTGAACTACATCGAACACTACGGTCTGCACCGTCGTAAGCTGGAAAACGGCCGCTATGAGCGCACCACCCCAGCACACTCGTGGAACAGTAACTTCCTGCTGACCAACCTCTTCCTGGTTCAACTGCAGCGTCACTCAGATCACCACGCGAATCCGAAGCGTCGTTATCAGGTGCTGCGCCACTTTGACGAAAGCCCGCAGCTGCCGAGCGGCTATGCAGGCATGGTGGTTCTGGCGGTTATTCCACCACTGTGGTTCAAAGTCATGAATCCACGTGTTGAAGCCTACTATAAAGGCGAAGAACATCAGCTGACTGCTAATCAGCAGGGCTAACAACGCTTTAACCCCCTTGGGGAGCCTCCGGGCTCCCCTTTTTTATACCCGCACCTTTGTGAGCCACTGAGTAACAGGCCGCGACAGACGCCACAGAATCTGTAAAATCCTTCAAAAAAATAATAAAGGATTCATCATGGCCTTCTATCGCCTAGCCATCGCCGCCTTGCTTCTCACCAGCTTTCACAGCTCCAATGCCGCTGAAACCCCGGATTATTCAGACTCCGACAATTGGCTATGCCACCCAGAACAGAGTGACCGGGACAATGTCTGCTTACGCGATCAGGCAGTGATCAGTGTCGCCGCCAATGGCAGCAGTTCAGTAACCCCCGGCTATATTGAGCAGATCCCTGCGGTCGATTGCTTCTACGCCTACCCCACCGCCTCTATGGATGTCACCGCCAACAGCAATATGACGCCCGACGCTCAGGAAAAAGACACCACGACCATACAGTTCGGACGCTATGCTGAAGTCTGCCGAACGTTTGCTCCGGTATACCGTCAGCGCACCCTCACCTACCTCGGTATTGGCGCGCTCGGTGATGGCCTGGTGTCTGAAGAGAACATGGCCAAAGCAAACGAAACGGCCTACTAGGACGTCCGCAATGCGTTCGAGCATTACCTGAACAACGACAGCAATGGACGTGGCTTTATTCTGATTGGCCACTCACAAGGGGCGCGTCTGCTTGCGCGTTTAGTGGAAGAAGAGATTGAAAATAATGAAGTACTCAGCCAGCGACTCGTTTCAGCCCACCTCATAGGTACCAGTATTTCTGTTCCTGTGGGTGAGCAAGTAGGAGGTACTTTCCAACGCACGCCACTGTGCACATCGGCTAATCAATCGGGCTGCGTCGTCGCTTACTCGGCATTCCGCAAAGGCGACCCCGAACTGGCAAATCCGCGCTTTGGTGTCGCATCTGAACCCGGTTATGAAGCGGCATGTACACACCCTGGGGCATTGGCAGGTGGTGCAGAAACACTTCAGGCCCGACTCCCGTTTGATCAGCCTTACGCATTTGATGTACTTCTTAAATTAAAAGGCTCCAGCGGCCCGTACAAAAGTTGGTGGAAAAGCCTGGGAGCAAAACGCCAGGCTGACTATTACGCCGTGCCGGGGCAATTTTCGGGTGAATGTGTAAGGAACAACAACGGCGCTCACTATCTTGAAGTCACCATCGACAGCGACCCAGGCGACCCGAGAGCCGATGACTATCGCGGAGAGCTGATCGTAGTAAAGGGCTGGGGGTTACACCTGATGGACGTGAACCTTGCTCAGGGCGATCTGATCCGTCTCGCGGGAGATCAGATCAACGCATGGATTCAGCGCTGAAAGGCTGGCGCCCGGATTACATTCACCTCTCAGCCTGCACCAGAGCGGGTACGCTGTCATCCCCCATCTGCCAATCCAGATAAGGCTGGTCCACCATGGCGAGGCCCAAAATCGTGCGATCCATATTGGCCGATACCTCAGTGATGAACTGATCAATCGGCCCTTTTTTCGCTTGGTGTGAAATAACCGCGTGCACATCGTAAACTTTGTAAAGCTGACGCTTAATCCCCATCAACCCCAGTTCAAACAACACGGGGTCAGCACCGGAGTCAGCGAAGATAAAACCATCAATACGCCCGCTGTCTACTTTACGCAGAGACCCTTCAATTGAGTGATCCTCACTAATCGGAAAAGGAAACAAGTCAGCATGTCCACCGTAAGTTGCCAGTCGATAGTTCTGAAGGTTGTCGATATCAAGAGTCACTTCACTGCGTGTGTAGAGCACGAAATTGATCGTGAACAGAGTAGAAGACGAGTAACCAAAAGGTAATGCAGTATCTGTGGCTTTACGGTCTTTAATCAGAGGAAAATGAAAATCTGCCTCACCGGACGCTGCCATCATCAGAGAACGTTTGAAGGGGAAGCGCTCAATCGTAATCTGCCGCCCAGATTCTTCACTCCATTGACGGACTACTTCTACGAGCGGATGTTCGGGCCCTTGTCCTGGCGCATCTCCCATATAAGGCACAACGACCTTGAGGGCACGCGAATCATCAGCAGTTCCTTGGTCAGTATCCGCATATGCTGATGAATAGCACAAGATCAAGAACAGATAGAGTAAAGCTTTTTTCATCGTTGATTCTCTTATCAGTGTACCAATCCGGTACTGATTGAATCCCTCACATGATGATTTAAGGTTAGTCGCTGAACACAACCTCCTCAATGTAAATGCGCAAAAAGTCTCAGCGCATTGTCAGAATGTGACCGGCATCGCCGGGAACAGAGGATGAACGTACATCAGACTCATCAAACAGTAGAAGAAGCTGTCATTTTCCGATTCATGAATGAGTTGAACCCGCTATGAATGCTTAAAGGCCCGAGCGGTTTGTGTTCTGAAATACTGGACTGGTGGCGCGACAATATCGACAGCCGCTACCGTTTCAAGCGTTGGCATCCTACTGGGCACCTGAGCTCCGTGGATTCGGTACGTCCTGCTTCTCAACATCCTCTTCGGTAACGGCTTCCTCAGCTCGTTCCCTGTCTTCCTGATCTGCCGATTCACTGACCTGCCCTTTTCCTTTCTGAGGCGTGTAATTTAGTGCGGTATACAAGGAAAAGTGATCGGAGCCAATATGAGGTAAACGCTCAAGCTGACTCAAAGTAAAGTGATGGCTATGAAAAACGTGATCCAACGGCCAGCGCAGAAACGGGAAATCGGCATGGAAAGTATTAAATGCTCCGCGGCCGATCCGGGGGTCAAGCAGTCCACTGATGTGACGAAACAGACGCGTTGTAGGCGACCATGCGACATCATTCAGGTCGCCGGTAACAATTAATGGTTCATCGGAGTCTGCGATGCTGCGAGCAAGAATTGCCAGTTCGGCGTCGCGTGGTGATGACACCTCACTCTCTGTCGGGCTAGGTGGCTCAGGGTGCATAAAATGCATACGCACTTCGACGCCTGAACGGAGGGTCACGCAGGCATGCATCGACGGAATATCATCTTTCACCAGGTATTCAATCGCACTGTCACTGAGCGGTAAGCGGGAATACAGGTGCATACCGTACAGGTTATCGAGCGGACACTTGAGCGTATGCGGCATCTCATCTTCGAGCAAGTCTAGCTGCTGTTCCCACCACTTGTCGGATTCCAACGTCACCAGAATGTCTGGCTTATAGTCACGCACCAGAGAAATCAATTTCGCAGAGTCATGGTTAGGTGTCAGCACATTCGCCGTGATTATGCTCACCTGATTATCCAAACCCTGAATTGTGGTTTTACGCACCTCCTTTTTCCACAGAGGCGTGTACGGCAAAACCCATTTGAGCTGCCAACCTAAGGAAGTAGCAACCATCACGACACACGCCCAGTAAAGACTGTGACCGGAGTTACCGAATAACAGCATAAGTAAGAGAACGACCACACCAAACACTGCAATCTGGATACGTGGAAAATCCAGGCCTCTGACGATCCAGTGGGAGAAGCGGGTTTCAGGAAGCACAGTCGTGATAGCGACCAGCAGAGATGCAATGACTAAAACGAAAAACATGACGATGGCTCTGATTTAAGATCCAGTCACTATACCCTGCCTTTCTGGGTGGGAGAATGTCTGAGGACCAACAACAGCGACAACCTCGTTATATCCAGGCAATACAAGCAAGCTCAAATAGCTTGCTTCTCATGTGGGCCAGGTAACATATAAAGGTTTATTCGTCCATGGCAGTTTGACGACAGAATAAGGTAGCGGACAACGCTCCAGTAATACATCATAAGGTCGCTCTTCAACGATCAAACTCTAGCATTCATAGCCCACCAAAGTACTGGCGTAGCTTTCATTTCTCAATAGCGTCTAGATGAGCTTACTCTTAAGCCATTGGCGTATATCCTCAACCACTTCATCTTGGTGACTTACTTCCTGCTCATCGTTAAACGTATGATCGAGATTCTCGTAGGGTATGAAATCGATATTATCTTTCTGAACTTTTCGGAGAGACTCAATCATCTCGTTCACTTCATCTGGCGAAACGGAGGTATCCAGCCCTCCCTGAATCACTAATAAAGGCGTATTCACCGCTTTGAGAACATTCAGCTGGTCTATCGACAACATTTGATGCCACCAGCGATACCCGTGACCACTGACCTCCAGGTCTGATGGTTCACTACTCAGAACATGATTTGAAAACCCCAGAAACCCTTGAGCGGCCTTTGCTGCTTCCTCGCTGCTGGCCGCCCCCGTTCTGATACTATGCAAAACATCGTCAATAAACATTCGGCCACCGCCGTTAAAAGCAACCGTCGCATCAATAGTATTGAGTTCCGCCGCCAGCAAATTCGCCACGGGTGCTCCTTCACTACCTCCCAAAACAATTAATCTCGGGTAGGCGAAATCACTAAGCACCGCTTTTAAAACTGCCTTAGCATCTGAAACACGCTGCTTAGGGTTGTCGTTTCGAAGGTATGCTTGAGGGCAGTCTGGGCGCTCTGAATCAGAGCTATACTCTAACTCGCGGGTAATTCCGTACTTCTCAATAAGCAACAGATCAGCCGCCGGCCATACATACCGGAAATCAGAAAATATCGACTCTACCTTTAAGACGCTATTGCAATCTGATCCTTGCAAAATAAGCAGTAGCGTATCACTCGCGGATTCATCTGATTTATTCAGAAGATAGAAATCAATGACAGATCCATCTGGTCTCTTAAGCGTTTGAGTTGGAACCTCCGCCGCAGTTGCGCAGACTGAAAAGAATCCGAGAGCGAAAACGAATATTCGGCATTTCAACATGCCTCTGATTAAGGAGTACTTACTCACTGGTGGAAATATCTTCAACGAACGACACTTTATTGCCATCAGGGTCGCAGACTTCTGCCATTTTAATCACGCCTGGGTATTCCTGAACGCCACTCAGCGTAATACCGGCATCTTCACACAGCTGACGTTGCTGCTCGATATCATCGACACCGATGACTACCGTTGTGCCGCCAGCTCTATCCGGGTCCGTACTTACCTGAAGCCAGGCACCTTCTGTTAATTGCCACTCAGCGACCTCCTCCACGGGAACAAGATCGGCCTCTCGACCTAGAAGCGTTGCGTACCATGTTGAAGCTTTATCAAAGTTCTTTACGGGAATTACAGCCACAAGGCTATTTATAGAAGACTTCATATCCAGATCCACTTGCGGGCCGATGATCAATAGATAGTATCAGCAGTTACCGGGATCTGAATTGTAAAAATGCGACAAACGCACAGTTATCAGGAAGCCTAAGCAATACTGAGAAAATGGGGGGTGAAAGATACCAGCTTGGCGTTGTTCATGGCATCAACGCGCCAATCGATTACCCAACACAAATTATCCTTTACCCAAACCAAGGCTCTTCGTATTGTTGTTGCAATACACTGGGTTGTGAGGTTAATTCGGATGTTTGCCATACAGCACTTTAAGAAAATACGTTCCGGCTTCCTAAAGACCGCCACGCTCTTAGGATCAATACTCCTACTACCCACAATGGCATCAGCGGATTTCTGCAAAACAGCAAAAGTGACCACTGAAATCAATGCGCCTGCCCGAGTCGTCTTCCAGACCATCACTGACGTTGCCTCCTACCCCGAATGGAATCCCTTCATATTGAGAGTTGAGCCTTATGGCGTCGACATCACCGAAGCCGGTGCAGAGTTTGATCTGATCGTTCCTAATCCATTGGGATTTGGAATTTTACGTAGCCCTGAGGTAACCCTTGTTGCGCTCGAACCCAATCTCTTCAGAAATGGCGGTATCATTCGCTATCAATCAACCATATCCAGCGCTGAACAGCTCGGCGGGCCGATAAGAACACAAATTGTCAGCAAACTAGGACCAAACAAAACGCTTTATGAAACAGAAGAGTCCTTCTGCGGAGCCTTTGCCGATTTCTCTTATGATTTTGCGTTAGAAGGGTTTGAGGCTCAGACGGAAGCTTTAAAACAAGAAGCCGAAAGAAGGGCTGGTGCGTTTTGGTGATAAGCTTATGATTTATGCTCTTTCTTAAAACCTGAATATAAAATAGAGAAGCTAAGGACGCTCATAATAAGATAGAAAAGAATATTAATAACCAGAACTCCAGCACTAGCTTCATTTATCTTTTCTAACAATAGAGGGTCAATAAAAGTATGCATTGAAACGACTAACTCTCGACAACTTTCCAGGTCTCCCGCTTCGGGGAAAACTGTAAAGCAAGAATAATTTATTTTTACTCTATCCAAAAACCACCAACCTGAAAGCCAGAAGCAGAGTAAAAAGAGGGTTCTCTTAATAAGAGATTGCATATCTACAAGACTCCAGAAGATGACCATAGCTCTTACTACAACTATCCATGTTGTCCACTTCCTTGATTTAAAACCCTTGGTTCTGATTGGCCAGTTGCTGCCGCGTATTTATCCATGCAGGAGTTGCTGCACGATCACCTTTTGATGCATTACAAGAATCACAGGCGACAACCAAATTCGCGGGGTCATTACAACCAGCCCAGACCTGTAAAGCCAACGCTGCAGAAATGGGCCGAGCTGTAGTCATACGAAGAGAATACTCTTCCCATGGAATAACATGATCTATCTGACAACGTTCGCGAGGATACTCCCACTGACAGTACTGGCAGGTATACCAGGCCGGCTGACCATTGTCTGCGGGCGCGTTCTGATAAACGTAATCAATAACCTGCTGCTCAAACCCTATACGTGCTCCATTCGGGTGCCATCCACCAAAAGAGTTACCATCAAATGGGTCAAACCCGTTACGTTGGCCACCATATACCAAGTTCCATACAGTGGTCAGGGAAAAATTTCCTGCCTGAGTCCATGCCATAATAGTGCTTCCTGCATACAAAGTTTGATTCATGAGCCTAACAAACTTCTACTACTGGAAACACTGCTTACTCCGCAAATTGCTATTCAAATCTTTCTGAGCAGAATTTTTTCCGATAAAAAGTAGGAGTAAGGCCCACCTGCTTACTGAAGAGCCTGCGAAATGAGTTCGTATCCTCGTAGCCAACCTGCATTGTAATGGCTTCAAAGTTCATTCGTGTAGATTCGAGCAGCGCTTTCGCTTTTTCAACTCTTAAAGTCTGGATGTATGTCAGAGGCGTATGCCCTGTAGCCTCTTTAAAGCGTCGTTTAAAGTTTCTGACACCAAACCCGAACTGCTTACCCAGCTCATCAATGGAGACAGCACTTGCAAAATTGGATTCCAACCACTGCTGAACTTCAACGATGCGGGTATCAGAATGATTCTTCGGCATGGCCCATTGCGCATACGGCGTCTGCCCCTGGCGGATGCCGTCAACCAGCAGATAGCGGGCACAGGTCTGAGCCAGATCAAGTGAGACGAATCGACGGATGATGTAAAGCAACAAGTCCATTGCCGCCGTCGCGCCACCAGAAGTAATCAACTCGCCGTCATCGCAGACGATGAGCGTTTCATCCAGATGAACACTGGGATGAAGGCGGCGAAAAAACTCAGTGAACGCCCAGTGCGTGGTGGCGCGGCGACCGTCGAGCAAGCCGCTATCCGCCAGTAAGAACGCAGAATTACACATACTGGCGATCATGGCTCCCGCGCGGTGTTGCTTCTCCAGCCACGGCTTATAAGCGGAAAATGAGCCGATGGCCGCTTTGAGAGTGAAGATAAACCCGGGGATAAGAACAATATCGGTCGCTGATACATGTTCCAGCGCAGCATCGACCGGCATTGCCTGACCCGAAGACGTCATCACCGGGTTGCCATCAATAGACGCCGTGACAACGTCAAAGCACCTCTCTCCGTGGCTATCCCCATAGAACAGATTAGCCGCTTGCAAGACCTCCAGTGCCAGCGTCGAGCTTGCCGCTGCACAATGCTCGGCCATCAGTATGGTAACGTGCATCTTAACCCAAATTGCGTTTTTGACATGTAATAAGTCATTTATGCATACAGGCACCTTCAGAGTAAAGCCTTACAATCAGGCTTTACTTCACATGACATGACCATCAATGAATCTCTGGTTTCGCCTGCTGGCAATGCTATTACGTCGCCCCTGGAAAAAACCGGTCAATGGGCTCGACACCACCGTCGTTAAGATGCGCGTCTGGCCACTTGATCTGGACTTCAACCGGCATGTCACCAATGGCCGATACTTCACTCTGGCGGATGTCGGGCGTATGGATTATGTCCTTCGTAGTGGCACTTTCCGGGTTGCTTTGCGACATAAGGCGATCCCGGTTGTCGGGGATGTCTGGGGCAAATTCCGACGCGAACTAAAACTGTTTGAGTCGTTCGAGATACACAGCCGGCTGATTGCGTGGGACGACAAATGGGTGTTTATGGAGCACCGCTTTGTTCGCAACGGCAGAACCATCGGTGTCGTTATCATGCGCGGAGCATTCCGCTCAGCGAAAGGACTGGTACACCCTCAAGATTTCATTGCCGAGATGAATCTCGACAAAGTCTCGCCACCCATGCCTGACTGGCTAACATCATGGTCACAAAGCTGCGACGGCCTGAGCCAGCAACTACGGGAAGAGTAAATGATTGCTTTAGCTGGCAGGACTAATCCTGCCAGCGCTCAGGGCTGTACGAAAATACCGGCAGAGATAACTGCCATCGGATAGCGATTAAACGCAATGCCAGGCCACAGCTGAACGCAGCCAGCAAGGTGAGGTCATGATCAAACCCGGCGTCGTGCAGCGTCAGGTACAGCCCTGCAACCAGAAGAGAAACACTCGCGTACAATTCTTTCTGCAACACCTGTGGAGTCTGATTGCAGAGAATATCGCGCAGAATCCCACCAAAAATACCGGTAATGACACCCGACATAATGACCACCGGCAGATCGTAATCCAGAGCCAGCGCAACATTACAGCCAATGATGGTGAAAGCCACCAGCCCCATAGCATCCAGAATCAAGAACAGTTGCTGCAAGCGATGCATAAAACGCGCGACCACCATGGTCATTAAACCGGCGCTAATCGTCAGATAGATGTAGGAAGGATGCTGGGTCCAGTTAACCGGGAAATTACCCAGCAACATATCCCGCACAGTACCGCCGCCAAGTGCGGTAATAAAAGCAATCAACACCACACCAAACATATCCATCTGACGTTTGCCGGCGGCAAGTGCCCCTGACATGGCTTCAGCGGTAATAGCAATAAGATAGACAGTCGTAAGCACACAGAGCTCCAGTGAAAGTCTGTGCCCCTCCCCCTGTCCCCGGTACCTGAGAGTTTGACCGGACACATCGGTATGGCCGGCTTGCTCCTTCGGTGGGTGCCTGAGCACCGCTCTCCAGATGGCAAATGTTTCTGAGTCGCAGTCCTGGGTACCTGAGCGTTTATGGGAGTTTGCGCCTTCGGTGGCCAGCATCTACGCTGGCTCTCTCCTGCGAAGCCAACATTGTAGACAATTGCCATAAGAAACGAAACCAAAGGCTTAGCACGATCGCAGCCGCTTACGCAGTCCATACAGTAAGGTACGCAACCACGATATAACGCAGCGCTTTGCCAACCCCGACTAGCAAGATGAACCAGGCAAAGCGGACTTTCATGACACCTGCGATTAACGTCAATGCATCGCCACCAATAGGTAACCAGGCGAACAACAGCGACCATTGGCCATAACGTTGATACCACGACTGCGCTTTATCGATTTGCTTGTCCGAAAAGTAGAACCAACGTTTGTGCTTAAACTGCAATATAAATAAGCCCAAGACCCAATTGACTACCGCCCCCAGTGTATTGCCGACCGTCGCAACAGTCACCAGCCAGACCGGATCGCCTCCCTCGCGCAGCAGTGCATACAGCAACACTTCTGAGTAAAACGGCAAGATAGTCGCCGCCAGAAACGATGAAGCAAATAACGCAAGGTACGCCGTCATTGTTTGGCTTCGTTTGTGAGGTTTTCGCTATCCATCAGATTGCCGTCAGTATTTTTCTTTGCGTGAGAAAGTAGCCAACGAAAAATGGCAAGCTGACTGGGCAAATAAAAAAGATATTCCGGATGCCACTGCACTCCAAGAATAGGAATATCTTCTGTGCTTTCGATGGCTTGCACTATATTGTCACGATCCCGCGCCACGATTTTTAAGCCCTCGCCCGGTTCATTAACCGCCTGATGGTGCAAACTGTTGACCCAGAGCTTAGAACTCGTAACTCCGGCTCGACCAGACATTTTTTCCAGAGTCGATCCTGGCGTTAAGCTCACACACTTTGTTGGCATCAGGCTCGGGCGGTTGTGGGTGAGCTTACGCATGTCAGTGATATCCTGATGAAGCGATCCACCCAAAACCACATTAATTAACTGAGAACCACGACAAATCCCTAGCAAAGGAATGCTATTGGCCAATGCCTTATTAATCCATTGCATCTCCAGTTTGTCGCGCTCGGGGTCCGTTTTAATTTTGGCTTCAATATCTCCGCCATAGTGTTCTGGCCCGATGTCATTGCCGCCTCCAATCACCAACGCGGCTAAAGGCAACCCACTGTATGGGTGTTCAACAGTAATACGCTCCGGTGTGGCTCCAATTAAACGTAACGCGAACGATGTACACCACCAGCTTGGGGCCCATCGTCTGGCGTTACCCGTTACGCCAACCCGTGGTCTTTTAGCCATAAATCGATGTACTCTACCCAACTAGTCCGACTGATATCCAGCAATACACGCTGCCGCTCTGTACTTAAAAACTCTTCGGTTAACTCCTGCAACCACACATCATTTTCTGCCAGTTTTTCTACCACCAACCAAGAATTCCACGGTACTGTAAGTGACCAATCACTTTGCTCAATACGACAATCTGGCAAACGATAATGGAACGCCGGGCGTGCTTTAATGCGTGGATCATCAACAATGCTGCGGACCTTTTCCTCATCAATGCTGGCCAATAGCGGTAGCAGGTCCAGCCCACGGTTACGACTAGGGTTAAAATGCAGATAGTCATCGAGAATCTGATCTATACCTGCATTGGGATGCATCAGCACGTGCTTTAAATAGTCCCTGGTAAACAAATCGATGTAAGGGCTGATACGCCGGGCGATGTCGATGTGATGACTATCCACCAGCCACCATTGAAGTAGCGCATAAGCACGTAGATACCGACTAAGGGTTGCGGCTTCTAAATCGGGCAGCTCCACATTCACATGGACGCCGTAAGCTGAAATAAATGATTTCTCGGTGCCTAAGGCTCCCGCAGCTCTTAAAGCATCAACCATACTATCCAGCGCCCCCAGACGATCCATAGGAATCGGCGGACACACCACTTCGATGGGCACTAGCATGGGCGCTACCAGGCTAAGCAGATCCACCCAGGTCCGATCTTCGTTTGGGCCTTGTTCCTTAGCAGCTTTTGCTTTCAGGTAGGCCCAGTCAATCTCGATATTGAAATCACCCAACTCTTCGCTGTGTAATTTAATCTCGGCCTCAGTCTGCGAAACAATCTCAGCATCAAGAGCTCCTTGAACCGCAGAGACCGTCTGTTGTAGATCGATGCCCGAGAACTCTAATTCAAACCCCACACGGCGGGTTTGGTTGTCGGCATTCCGCGTATTCGACGGTAATCCGAATGTGTTGCTGCGCTCTGCTTCACTCATCCTGCTTCACTCACGGCTCACCCATGTAGAAGACATAGTAATCAATATACATTCTTGACCGATGCTGCTTCGTAGCGCCATTAACCGCCCGGAGCGCGGCATTGATCAATCAGTTGTGACTTGATCCTGCGATGAAAGTTCGAATGTAGCAAAGATTCAAGACTGTTTGGGAACAGCAAAGAAGAGGATGGCATGGTATGTGACATCAGAGTGTGAAGGCAGCCAGTGGCGAAGCTGTTGTCTCTTTCAACAGCCAGAGAATAAGGTCTCTGACGAACTCCTGATCCTGCTCATGACTCCAAACCGGCAACACCAGATGAAACCTATCCGAGCGGATAATTACTGCCCTGCGTCCGCTAGTCCGTACCTCTTCGACATCGCTGAAATCACAGCGCACTTTTCGGCTGAATGCACGGGGCTTACACCAGATACCCGAACGGGTCACTTTAATCGTCGGCCGGAACATAAACGGATAAAAATCACGCGCAAAGTTCAGAACCACGATGGCCGAAAAGAACCAGATAAAATACCGGCCAAATTCACCTTCAATTGCCATCGCCTTACCGATAAAGAAACCACCGACAGCAATAAGAACAATAAACCTGAAAACAGCCGTAAAAGGCAGGCGATCAGCCGCGGGTAACGTCAATGTGAATCCGTGCACATCACGGACGAAACGAACCCGCGAGTTCTCCGGTACATCTGGGAAACTGATATCAGCCACCGATACTACCTGATCTATAGCCTCAGGGCGGATCTCAACCGTATCGCCCTGTGACGAATCCTGCAGTGGTACGTTAAAATGACGCACCAATTGCTCGGCCCTGCTACGTGACTGCACATAGTCCGTGTCACTAAACAGCAGAGTATCCATATAGGGGGTTGCGAGGTTGACATCAAACAGCACCACTCGATCATCGCAGCGCTTATTAATTCGGATCGCAGGAAACGTACTTAACGGTTGCTTCTCTTCCCAGCCAACCAGAAAAATTCTGTGGCGGGTAATCAGAGTCCTGCCATCAAACGTAAGATACCGACTGAATTCGAACCTGACTAATGCAACACCCAAAAACGCCAATATCGCGACCAGAATCAGCAAAGAATCCTGACGATCATGCGCCGAACGAATAAAATCAGCCAACCACAGACAGAAGGCGAACACGCCAGCTAAAACAAAGAGCAGCCCTAGCCCGCGCAAAAAACGCGCAACTGACTGCACATCATCAAGGCAAAACAGATTGCCTTGAGTAGGAAACTGAGATAGAGCCTTTTTTGACATCTGGAAGATCCTTTTCATCAGTGATTCAAATATCCAAAAACACAAGGATGCCTGTTTCCCCGGTCAGGTCAACGGTGTAACTCTCTCCAAACACTGGGCCACTCATTATTAAAGCCTTTCCGGGGGAGGCTGCTCTCTGTTCACGATACTTAACCGGCTACTGTCGACTACAGACGACTACGGACGACTACGGACGACTACGGACGACTACTGAGACGACTACCGACTACTGGACACCCACTTTAATAAGAATTTAAATGGCAGCTCCCAAATGCGACATGGCATTAGCTCCAACATCATAGATTTTACAAACGGAGTAATGCGTCACTGAGAATCAGCTGGATTTATACCCCTCAATGCACGGAAAAAGCCAGCATCCACTGGCTTGCTCACAAACGAAAGTTATACCGAGAGGTTATCCAAACAGCCTAAGACAATCACTCAAACCTGGAGGTCGTTGATAGTTCAACACATCACAGGCACTGCGGAGCCGTTGTTCATTTCCTGCGAACGTCTTAAAGCACTGCTCAAACTCAGACGCCATTGTCAGCCACTGCGAATCATCAATTCCAAGCCTGGTAAGAATATCCTCAGCGTTCTGAGAAATCGCTCCACGCTTGTCGTCTCTGAGAATACGACCTGTCCAATCAACCAGCTCCAAATAATCCGTCAGACGCATCTGAATCCCCTTCGGTGAATTATGGCGCGGGTTCCCTACAAAAGGATGCAGTTCCTCAACCTGTTCATTCGGGTGATTTGCCTGTGCCACAGCTTTAGCTCTCTCTGCACGCTTCTTGATGGACGTATGCTCCGACTGTTCCGGTGTGTCTGCCATCCCAGCGCGCACCGGATTAAGATCAACATAGGCCATGCAAGCCGCCAGCGCGGCATCATCCAATAAAGCTTGAGATTTAAAACGGCCTTCCCAGAATCTTCCTGAACACTGATCTTCCTGATTCGCTTCACGGGCAATCGCTTCGTTCAGAATCCGCATAAACCAGCTGATATCGCATAAGCGTGAGCGCCACTCTTCTATAATCATCTGCAAGCGTGCACGCTGAGCAGAATCCAGTGACTCTCCTTTCAGAAACTTCTGCGAAAATAGATTGCCCTTGAACAGAGAATGCCAACGCTCAACCACCTCTATATCAGTCCATTCATCAGCCTGCTTTTTGTCGATATGCAGGACGACATGATAGTGGTTACTCATGATCGCATAGGCTGCGATATCGATAGCAAACGTCTGTGGCAGAATGAGTAACTTCTCTTCGAGCCAGCCCCGGCGGTGTTCATAGCTCTGACCTGTCGTTGTATCTGTACCGCACAAGAAGGCCCGCCGGACACATCGGGAAACACAGTGGTAGTAAGGA
>Ga0114905_1000090_pt1 | contig 70350 bp, 62 predicted proteins | sample MalvireepMed_b05_FD_83499 | JGI IMG/M metagenome (GOLD analysis project Ga0114905, IMG submission 83499) | Marine viral communities from the Global Malaspina Expedition - Malaspina viral metaG DeepMed_b05 | ecosystem: Environmental > Aquatic > Marine > Oceanic | place: Mediterranean Sea...
ACGGTGTATATCCCCAAGCCCTCCCGAAATCCGAAAGGGCAAAAGTGGACGACTTTTACGCCGCCCGCGACAACACTATGCCGTCGCTACCGTGGCCGAGTATTGCTCCGCCGTTCACAGGCGCAATGGGATGTCCGCATCGGCAACGCCGTCAAGGTATTCACGCAGGGCCGCAAGGCGTTCGACATCAAAGAATTGCGCGCGATAGACTCCGGGGAAGACTTCTTCCCACAGGTCCTTGACCGCACCTTCGGCTGTCGGGTCTGCCCATGCCTGTTCCACGGCCGCGCGCAGTTTTGGATCGAAAATAGAGCTGTCGAGCTGAGGCAGCTTAGCCTCGTTCTCCGTCTGCCATTCTGACCAAGCGCGTTCAAACAGATCGCGGTTCTGGTTCCAGAATTGTTGGACAGAGAACTCGCGGTTAAGCATTTGTTCCCGGCTTGGGCGCGCAATGGCACGGGCTTGTTGAAGAGATGAAAGGGTCATTTAGGGGCATCCTTCTTATGTTGGAGCAGGTTTGATAAGCAATACTTATTGATCTCTCTCAGCTTGATAAACGGGCGTATTTTGTAATCAAAATTCGGTTAATGGATATAATCTTCAGTTCGGGTTGGGACGCAGTTTTTCTTTAAAATCCTATTTCGGAAAAACGAATGGCGCGGCGAGCCGAAGCCCGCCGCGCCATGCCGAACGCGCCTTGTGGTGCGTTATACGTCCACGACCACCTTGCCGATAGCCTTGCCGCTGGCAAGCCGATCATAGGCTGCACCGACCTCTTCAAGGGTAAACTGGGGCTCATCCACCACAGGTTTCAATGCGCCGCTATCAACCAGCTTTGCCAGTTCGGCCAGGATTGCACCGTGGTCTGCGCGGTCTTTGTCATGCAACATCGGGATCAGCATGAATACGACATGCAGTGAGGCACCCTTGAGGTGGGCGGGGGACAGGTCAAGCTCTGCCAACGCGAGCGTCGTAGCCACATGGCCGTTCAGGGCGACCGCGTTGAATGAGTTCGTCAGGTTGCCAGCGCCGACTGTATCCAGCACCGCATCAAAACCTGTGCCGCCTGTGTGTTTGGCGACATAATCCTCGACGGACTCCGCTTTGAAATCGATCGCTTCGGCACCAAGAGCACGCACAACAGATAGGCGTTCATCGCCGCTGTCGGTGGCATAAACCTCCGCCCCCAGTGACCGGGCCAATTGCACGCCGATGTGCCCGACACCGCCAGAACCGCCATGGACAAGCACCTTCTGGCCCTCGCTTACGCCGGCCCGCTTGAGCCCCTCATAAGCGGTGATCCCGACCAGCGGGATCGCGGCCGCTTCGCGCATGGATAGGGATTTCGGCTTTTTCGCGATCAGCCGTGCATCAGCCGGCATGTATTCCGCCAGAGCGCCCTGAAGGTTGGCCAGACCACCGGCGCAGCCATATACTTCGTCGCCCACGGCGAAACCGGTCACACCCTCGCCGACTTCTTCAATCGTGCCAGCAAAATCCATGCCCAAAACAGCAGGTGTAGCGGGGGCAAAACCAAGGTCCGTGCCCATATTGCGGATCATCATGTCGATTGTGTTGATACTGGTTGCTTGAACGCGAACAATCACATGACCGGTGTCTGCGGTTGGTTTGGGCAGCTCGGTCAATGCAAAGGCGGAGTCGGGTCCGTATTCGGAGAGGGCCATGGTTTTCATCGGGTTTTCCTTTCGGTGTGTTTGTTGACACAGAACTAACACGTCTGAATATTTGGGTAATCGGTGCAATTCGGAGTTCAGTTTTCGGGTTCTGAGGATAATGCTGTCATCTGCGCGTGGACGGCGACCAAACAGAAAGAACCGCACCGTGAATACGGGCGCGGTTCTTGAGAAGTGACCTTAATAAGGGGAGTTTAGTTGATGTCTTGAACCTTCATGACCAGATCGCCCCAATTGCGCTGGTTCTCGATGTCGTGCTCAAGCCCTTGTTCGTCAGCCACTGTGAAACGCTTGATGGCCGGGGTTTTGCTGGTCGCTTGATAAAGCCAATAGGCCTCTGCCTTCAGGGCTTCTTCAATTGGTTTGTCGATAGATTCGTAAACCATCTGCTTACAGGCGTTAATCGAAGCCGCGGGAAATTTGGAAATGCGCCGCGCCAGCGCGTCAACGTAGGGGCCGATCTCATCGGGCTCAAGCGCCTTGTTAATTGTGCCGAACCGTTCCGCATCATCTGCGTCGTAATCATTTGCGCTAAGGATAATTTCCAACGCTTTGCCCAAACCTGTTTGACGGGCCATGCGCGACGCGCCGCCTCCACAGGGCAGAATGCCCATGCCGACTTCCATTTGCATAAACTTGTACTTGCCACGCGCGGCGAACCGCATGTCGAGCGCCAGTGCCAGTTCATGGCCTCCGCCACGTGCAAACCCTTCCAGCTTCGCAATGGTCGCTTGCGGCACCCTGCTAATCCGTTCGCATACCATTTGTAGGTCAAGCAATACCGCGTTTTCGCGCGAAACGGCTTCGATCGCCATATCTTTAAGAAGCTCCGTATCGTAATGCGCCACCCAGATTTCGGGGTGCGCCGACTGGAAGATTACAACCTTTGTATCGCGGTCCCGCTCAAGCCGCATTGCAAGGCTGTTCAGGTCGGCGAGCATCTCTTGTCCCTGAACGTTGACCGTTCCATAATCGAACGTCACGGTAGCGATGGCATCTTTGACATCGACGCTAAACGTTGTGAAATTCTCATACTTCATAGCATCTCTCCGTTGTGGTGCCCTGTTTTGCGCAGGGCTTGAGTTGTGAGCCGAAGCTCTTTTTCGTCCCCCTATGATGAGATGATCCAAATTTTGGATAAACGGGGGTGAAGTTAGCTACAGAATTCGGATTTTGAATATAAATTGCGTGCCGCTTTATTGCTGAGTCGATGTCCGTCTTTCTTCGACGCGCAGAGCAATTCCTGCTCAAGGTGCGCCACACTCTGGATCAAAGTGTCTCAAACTGTCTCACGGTGAGACAGTTTGCGCGATCAAGCCCCGCGTGGGCGTCAGCGTCATTGTTCCGCAGCCCAACAGGTTCAATCCTACTTCCAGCGTTCATGCGGCAGGGAGAGGCCGCGCACATGGGAGGAGGAATTCATGTCACCAACACGCGAAGAACAGCATTGGATGTATCGCAATATGGTCACGAGCCGGAGGTTCGAAGAAGCCATTGCGAAGATCTATTTCGAGGGAAAATCACCGGCGTTCAACATGGCCAATGGGCCGATCCCGGGTGAAATGCACCTGTCCGACGGGCAGGAGCCAGTGGCGGTGGGGGTTTGTGCGCACCTGACTCCCGAGGATGTGGTCACAGCCACCCACCGTCCACATCATCAGGCCATCGCCAAAGGCGTCGATCTGGACAAAATGGCCGCCGAGATCTTCGGTAAGAAAACCGGCTTATCCGGTGGTCGTGGCGGACACATGCATCTGTTTGATGACAATGTGAACTTTGCCTGTTCTGGCATTATCGCGCAGGGTATGGGCCCCGCCGTGGGGGCGGCGCTCAGCCGCAAGATGCAAGGCAAGCCGGGCGTCGCCGTGGCCTTCGTCGGTGAAGGCGCGGTGAACCAGGGCGGCTGGCACGAGGCGATGAACCTCGCCGCCGTTTGGAACCTGCCCTTTATCTGTGTGGTCGAGGATAACGGCTGGGGCATCTCTGTTTCCAAGAAAACCGCCAGCAGCATCGGCAGCCACGCAGACCGCGCGGCGGCTTATGGCATGCCCGGAAAACGCATTGAGGGAAACGACCCCTACGCCATCTTTGAAGCAGCGGGCGAGGCGATTGCACGGGCGCGCGCAGGTGAAGGCCCATCGCTTCTGGAATGTGAAACCTACCGTTTAGCGGGGCATTTCATGGGGGACGCCGAAGCCTACCGCCCTGAAGGCGAAAAGGACGCGCTGTTTGAAAAAGATCCGATCCCCAAAATGAGGGAAAGATTGCTTGCCGATGGTGCCGCCAGCGAGGCGGAACTGGACACGATCGAGGAAGAATCTGCCGCGCGCGTTGATGCCGCGATCAGATTCGCCCGCGAAAGCGATGATGCAGCCCCCGAAGACGCGCTGACCGCCGTCTTTGCAGCATAAACGGGAGGAAAAGACATGACCAAACCGAACGAAAGAAAACTGACCATCGCCCGCGCTATGGCGGAAGCCACGGCACAGGAAATGCGTATCGACCCCTCCGTTTTTGTGATGGGCGAGGACATCGGCCCTCTGGGTGGCGTCTATGGGAATACCCGCGGGCTGATCGAGGAATTCGGGGCGGAACGCATCCGCGACACACCGATTTCCGAAACTGCCTTTATCGGTGCCGCTGTTGGTGCGGCGCAGGATGGCATGCGTCCGGTGGTCGAACTGATGTTCGTCGACTTCTACGGCGTCTGCTTTGATGCGATCTACAATCTGATGGCCAAGAACATCTATTTCTCCGGCGGCAACGTGAAAGTGCCAATGGTTCTGATGACCTCAACCGGTGGTGGCTATTCCGATGGCGGCCAGCATTCGCAGTGTCTGTACGGCACCTTTGCTCACCTGCCGGGGATGAAGGTTGTGGCCCCATCCAATGCCTATGACGCCAAAGGGTTGATGACGGCCGCCATGCGCGACGACAGTCCGGTGGTTTACATGTACCACAAGGGGCTACAGGGCATGGGTTGGCTTGGCACCGAGGCGGGCGCGACCGTGCATGTGCCGGAAGAGCCCTACACGCTGGAAATCGGCAAGGCCAAGGTCATGCGCGAAGGCAAGGACGTATCCATCGTCAGTTGTGGCATGGGCGTTCACAACGCTTTGAAGGCCGCCAAGAAGCTTGAAGACCAAGGCGTCAGCGCCGAAGTCGTCGATCTTGTCAGCCTTGTCCCACTGGACCGTGACACCATCCGCGCCAGCGTCGCCAAGACCGGCAGGCTGATTGTCGTGGACGAGGACTATATGAGCTACGGCCTCTCGGGCGAAATCATCGCCTCCGTGACCGAGCATGATATCTCGGTTCTCAAGGCCGCGCCGAAACGCGTTGCCTTCCCCGATGTGCCGATCCCATTCGCGCGGGTGATGGAGCAGTTTTGCCTGCCCAACCCTGACAAGATCGTCGCTGCCTGGGACGAGATGCAAGCGGCCTGAGCCGAACCAAAACCAACAAATCACTAATCAACGGGGTCGCATGCAGCGCGACCCCGAACAGGAAAGGACACTTCAAATGGCAACAGATATCGTCATCCCATCCGACCTCTGGGAAGAGGACGAAGAAACAGTGATCACCGGCTGGCTTGCTGATGATGGCGCGACCGTCGAAGAAGGCGCGTTGGTGGTCGAGATTATGACCGCCAAAGTGCAATACGAGATCAACGCACCAGCCTCTGGCACCCTGCGGATCAAGGAAGAGGCCGATGCCGTTGTGCCCAAGGGTGCCGTCATCGGGTCGGTCGAATGACCAAAGTTGTCCCTCTCAAAGGCGTGCGCGGCATGATCGCGGATGCCATGGTGAAAAGCCTCGCGACAGGCGCGCAGCTGACCCACCACGGTAGCGCCGATGCGACGGCGCTGATGGCCGAAAAAACCCGTCTGGGCGCGGCAGGTACCAAGATATCTGTTGAGGATCTCTTGATGCTGGCTGTGGTGCGCGCCCTGAAAAAGAACCCCGAGGCAAACGGACGTGTCGAGGGGCGCGAGGTGCATTTGTCTGATGCGGTTGACCTGTCGGTGGCCATCGCCTTGCCTGGCAATCTGTTGGTCGCCCCTGCCATGTTCGGTGCCGATGCAATGGATGTAACCGAATTGCGTGCGGCGCGGCAGGATCTGGCCACGCGGGCCAAGATCAACAAGCTGACCGTGACAGAAATGACCGGCGGCACATTCACCGTCTCCAACCTCGGCCTGACGCGGGTGGAACATTTCACCCCGATCATCAACGCAGGGCAAATCTGCATCCTTGGTATCGGGCGTTTTACGGATCGCGCGGTGCGGGGCGAGGATGGCGGGATCGAATTGCGCCCCCATGTGGGCCTGTCGCTGACCTTTGATCATCGCGCGCTTGATGGCGCACCAGCGGGTGATCTGCTGACTTCCATCTGCGAAGAGATTGAAGGGATGGCGGTGTGAACGCACCTCTCACATATGTGGAGCGCGTGGCCGAGGGGCTTGCCCTTGAGGCAGCGGCCTTCGCGGCGCAAGGCGCTGTAACCTGTCTCTGGAGCCCACGCCGCCGCGCGCTTGTCTGTCCGGCAAGCCTGAGGCTCAAGCCCGGATTTGAAACGGCGAAGCGTAGTTCAGCCACGCGCGGCTGGCCGTTGTATCTGCGCCCCACGGGCGGCGGCGCGGTCCCCCAAGGGCCGGGGGTGTTAAACCTCGCGCTGGCGTTTACCGCTGATCGGACGTTCACCATCGAGGATGGTTACCGCCTGATCACACGGATCATTCAGAATGCAATCCCCGCCGGTTGGGCGACGGGTGCGACCCCGAACAGCTTTTGTGACGGGGCGTGGAACCTGTCCTTGAAGGGCCGCAAAGTCGTTGGCACGGCACAGCGCATACGTCCTGTTGGCAACGGGCAGCGCCGCATTCTGGCGCATGCGCTGATTTTGGTGGAGGGCGATTTGGCTGCCGGGGCAGCAGCCGTCGATGCGTTCCACCGTGACCTTTCCCTTGGCCCAATCGACGCGGGTGTTCACACGACGTTGGACAGGGCCATCCCGTCGCAGCGTGATCCGATGAACACATTGGCCGCATCACTCAATGAAATAGCACAGCGCGACATTCTGCGCGCAACACAGCATTTAGGTCGCCGAGCGGCCTGAATCCAAACCCGCGTTAACAACAAGGGTAATCGATACCAAAGAGGAGGAACCAACCCATGACAGCCTATTCAGTTCTGGCCGTAACACCCACCGACGACAGCTGGATACCCGGCTATATCGAGCCGGTCGGCAAGATCATCGCCAAACATGGCGGCAAGTATATTGCGCGCACAACCAGCCACGAACAGGTCGAGGGCGAAGACCAGCCCGCAGCCCTGCGCGTGATCCTTGAATGGCCGGATGCGCAAGCCGCACGCGATTTCGTGAATGATCCGGACTACGCGCCCTATCTCGAGGCCCGCCACAAGGGATCGACCAGCGTTCATTTCATCATCGACGGCAAGGACGAACTTGCCTGAGAACCATAAGATACCCAGCGGTGTCCTTGCGAATTCCGCTCCTGCCGACGGCCTGTGAGAGCGCCAAGAAAAGCTTAATAAACCCACAATGTGAGTGTGATCTGTACTCTATCACACCTCGCGCGTGAGGCTCGTCGAAATGACGGAGCAACGCGCTCCGGTCGCCTTCGACAGGCGGTCCTTCTTTACGCGACGGTGGGCCGGCCTGCTTCAGGTCGGCCGCCGGATCTCGTACATTTTCAGTTTCCGGTTAATCGTTGCGCGCCCCATGCCAAGTACGCGAGCAGCTTCGCTGACATTCCACCGGCTGTTTGCGAGCGCATCAAGGATCATGCTGCGTTCGTCATATGCGGTTACCGGATTGGCGGGTACAATGGCGCAAACCGGTTCCGGTATCGCAGAGGCCAGAGGAGCGCCAACACAGGCTTGTTGCAAATCAAGCAGGTTGATCCGGTTGTCCGGTGCCGTTGCCAATGCGTTCTGAAGCGCGCCGCGCATTTCGCGAACATTGCCATGGAACGGTAGGCGACAAAGCGCATCTTTGGCCTCGGCGCTGAAGGTGATGTTACAACCGGTCAGCTGCGCGCACAGGGCCTGTGCCAGAACCTCGGGATGTTCACGCCTTCGGACGGGGGGCAGGAAGACCTTTGAGCCTGTTAGTAGATAAAATAGGTCGTCTCTGAAATGCCCCGCGTTGACGGCGTCTATCAAAGATTTGCGGCTGGTGGAAACCACACGCAGGCGGCTGTCATGCCCATGGTCATCCGTTTGGTGGCGGTGTTCTTCCTGTTCATTCAGGAAACGTCGCAGCTCTGCCTGCGAAGTGCGCGGCAACTCGTCCACATTGTCAAACACCAAGGTCGCGCGGACGCCCTTGCCATAGGACATTCTTGAAACGACGCGGGCTTGCTCAATGACCCTGCGCAAATGGTCTGTGTCGGCGTCACTCTCGCCAAGCGTCGCACAATCCAGATCGAAAACCGGTGCGTCAGGGGCATCGGTTTGCAGCAATGCGGCCACAAGCGCGGATTTCCCGGTTCCGGTTTCGCCTTCCAGATGCAGCATGGCTGTGTCTTCCAACATGGCTCGCGCACGGCGGCAGGCGGCAGCCATGCTATGACTTCCGGTCGCCAACTGCTGTAGCGATGGTGGCAAGCGCTGTTTGCGCGCAGGGCTGGGCGGCAGCGGCTTGGACACCCGTTGGGGTGCGGCGGTCTTTGGCACAGCAACCGTCAGGTTCACGGCGGCCCCATGATTGGCTGGAAGCGAAACTACCCTCTCGGGTACATTCACCAGCCGATTGCTGTCGACGTGAAAGATCGCCTCGAACGCCTGCCCCCTCAGCGATGCAGCGTTTGCACCGTCAAGGCAGGCGGAAACGGTCGAAGTGGCACCGATAATCATCCCTGCCTCGTTCACGGCGACCAGTGCATCGTCGGATAGGACGTGATCACGCCCCACACGCGAGACCGTCACAAGCATCGCGTCGTTGAATTCCTTTTCAAAAAGGTTGCGCTGAATGCGATGCGCGGTCTTTGCCAACAGCTGCTGCCCAAACAGATAATCCGCGCGATTGCCCCGATCGACAGAGACAAGATTGATTGCACCAATCATCCCCCCGTTGGCATCCAGCACCGGAACGCCGGTACACGCGAACTGTCTGAGCGTCGAAAAGTAATGATCCGCACCGCGCACAGTGATTGCGTGCCCCGTTCGCAAGGCCATGGATACGCCGTTTGTACCGGCCACGCGTTCGTCCCAACATGACCCAAGAGCGATGCCGTTCCATCCGTCAGAGCCACTCGTCGCCCCGCTATGCTCAATCCGAACAGAGACGCCATCGGCGTCGGTGACAACCAGGCAATGACCGATTTCGCCCGCGACCGAAGCGAGATGTTGAAAGAAGCCCTGCCTGCCGCCGGTGCTCTCGACAATCTGTTCAAGTCGGGGGGCAACTTCGGAGGATTGGAGGCGCATGATAGGCCGCCCGGTATCGTGCCGCAGGTTATACTGCCGCGCACACCGGTCCCAGGACGCGGCAATCGCATCCGTTTGATTTGAGGTAATGAAACCTCTCATCACGTCTCCTCCCGACTCTTAGCTTAATGCGCAATCCCCTTGATCGGCAAACGTTTTGGGACGCCTCAGGCGCCAGCCAGCTCACGAATAGCCGCCATCAGTTGCGCGACATGTGCGCGGTCGGCGGCTGCGGGATGGGGCCGTGCGATGCGTCTGGCATCGTTGTCGTAATACTGCCCCGAGGCGTTGGCGAATTCCTCGGACACTGCCGCACGGCGCAGGATGTCAGCCCCGATCCGCAGGTCATTGCCCGCCATTCCATAGGATTCCTTGACCATTTTTGTGGCAAGAAGAGACCCCGGATTGACCGAGACAAACACCGGCCCGTCGGGGTGTTCGCGCGCCAATTCCTTCGACCAGATTGTCAACGCCAGCTTGCTTTGCGCGTAGGCTTCATTGTGGCCAAGCTGTTGCTCACCGCGCATGGCCTTGATGTTGACGGGCGCTTGTGCTGCTGAGGAAAGGCTCACCACGCGACCGTCTTTTTGGATGATCGGCAGCAGACCAACGGTCAAAGCCCAGGGCGCGATTGTGTTGACCATGAAACGCACATCCAGCCCGCTGTCCGTCTGTGTGTTGGGAACCTTCAGAACCCCGGCATTATTGATCAACACATCCAGGGTGTCATGTTTGGCACGGACATCTGCCACCAAGGCGTTAACATCCTCCAGCAACGAAAGGTCAGCGCGGTAGGTTTCCGGAGTGCCCCCGACCTCGTGTGCCGCGGCTTCCAACTTGTCCGCGCTGCGGCCGTGCAACAGGACGTTGTGGCCCTCGGCAGTCAGCGTCTTGGCTGTCAAAAGGCCGATCCCGTCCGTCGCGCCGGTGATAAGAATTGTCTTGGTCATGTGAATGTCTCCTCAGGTGTGCAAGGCGCGGATGGGCGCTCTTTAATAGCGAACCAACGTACGGCTCTCGATGCTTTGGCGGGGCGCCGTGACTGTCGGGTCCTCGACCAGATCAATCGCACTGTGGCCAACGCAGGGGCGGCCGGAATTGTCGTAAATGTTGAAAAACGCGACCTCGTCAGGCGTCATCCGTGAGCGGTAAACCCATTCGTGCGCGTCGTCTTTTGCCAACCCCATCACCTGGCCTTTGCGATCGGGGTAGATCAAGTCGATCACGATCCAATCCGCCTCTTTAACAGTTGAGGGACGAACGAAGCCAAGCGGAGCCGAATTGATCGGGTTCGCGATCGGGCGCCAGACGTTGATAAAGGCATAATGACCCTGCGCCCATTCATCGGCCTGTCCAGGGCCAAGAATATCTACAAGACGCCTTTCCGCACCCTCGCGGCTATAATCGCTGTGGACGTGGCGGGCCGGGCGGCGCTTGGCCTGCGGATCATCGATGCGTACCGTATGATCAAAGGTGATCACCTCTTTTGCGCCAACTTCCTGTTTCAATAGATCGGCCAGTTCGGCATCATATTGGCTTTGCCAACTGCCACCTTTGAAATCCAAGATAGCCGTTGGGGAGTTGGTAAAAGCAAAGCCATCCTCTGCAAAATCCGTGGCGGCCTCGCAGTTCCGTTGATCCTTCACTACGATTTTGGCAGCGAAAAACTCCGGCTCGATGAGGTTGCCAGCAATGCCATCCACATCAATTTCGAACGCCTGCCGAAACGGCTTGTGGACGTGATAATTTACGGTTCCGGTCTGTGTCATCAGAGCCTCCTTTCCATCATGATCGGGCCAGTCTGCTCGGCGGATTACCGCAAAAGCCTTGAGTTGATGTCAGCCTTAGGACGCGAATTTATACCTTGTGCTTCACGCAATAAACTGCCGAGAGTGGAGTTCACTTTCTTGATTTTGGGTATAATTGATGGACGCCGATCATCTGCGATTGTTCGTAATGGCAGCAGAGCGGCTCAATATCAGTGCCGCGGGTCGTGAACTTGGCCTTGCACCTGCCGTGGCAAGCGCCCGCCTCGCCAAGTTGGAAACTGAACAGCCCCTAGATTTGTAGACGCTTTCTTCCCTAACTTTGAGGCAAGGAGGCCGTTATGGGGAAGCCAAATTTCAGTGAAGATTTCAAGCGCGATGCAGTCCATCAGATAACAGTGCGGGGGTATGCCGTTCGCGAGGTTTCGGAACGGTTGGGCGTCAGTACATATTCGCTCTACAAATGGATGAAGCTCTACGCAAAAGCTGCGTCACAGACATCATCTGTTGACCATGAAGCTGAGAGCCGCAGGCTCAAGCGTGAGTTGGCCCGTGTGGCCGGGATCCGCGCAGAGATCGGGTACAAACGTAAGCTGGGCAAGTATGGTGGAAGGCCGTCAGTCGTCGTCGACAACACGTTAGACCGGCAGTTTGATGTGACAGCGCCAGATACCGCCTGGGTGTCCGATATTACTTACATCAAAACCTATGAGGGGTTTCTCTATCTGGCGGTTATCATCGACCTCTACTCACGACGTGTGATCGGCTGGGCGACACAATCGCGGCAACCAACAGACCTCGTGCTGCAAGCTCTTCTGATGGCTGTCTGGCGACGCAAACCTAAGCGACGCGTCCTGATCCACACGGATCAAGGATCACAATACACCAGCAGGGACTGGGCGGCGTTTCTGCGGGCCCACAATATCGAACACTCGATGAGCAGGCGCGGGAATTGCCATGACTGTGAGTATGGTATTGCGGCTTGATGGCCTGACCCATGTTACGATTGACTGCGTGTCATTGCGTTGACGTGTCGACCATCAAGTCGCCCCGGCAACGGGCGAGATGTGACCTTATAGGAGCCTGACGGGTACGCCCCATCACAGTCCTGTCCCCTCGGATCGGTGCCTGGGCATTCTTAGCAAAGAGGGCATCATGAAGACCACACACCCAGTTATTATCGGCATCGACACGCACAAGGCCAGCCACGTCGCTGTGGCGATTGATACGCAAGGCACCCGCTTAGCGACGCTCTCCATTCCAACCAATCCGAAGGGGTATTTAGAATTGGAGCGTTGGTCTCAGTCTCTTGGGAAAGTTCAGGCATTCGGGATTGAAGGCACCGGTTCTTACGGCGCAGGTCTTTCGCGATCGTTGCTCGCCCACGGCCACAATGTCATTGAGGTCACGCGTCCAAATCGGCAACTGCGATACACGCAGGGCAAGACAGATAGTTTGGACGCGGAAGGTGCCGCACGTTCCGTTCTTTCTGGGCAAGCTACGGCACGACCGAAGACACAGACGGGGTCATCAGAAATGATTCGCCATCTGAAGATTGCACGTGATACCGCAGTTAAATCGCGCTCGCAGGCAATGGTCACCCTGAAAACACTGATCATAAATGCACCCGCCGATTTGCGCGACGCACTGAATCATATCCGTGGGAAAATCGCACTAATCCGGCACATCGCCGCCTTTCGACCTGGTGATATCGACAATCCATTGGCCTCTGCTAAAGCCGCCATGCGTGCATTGGCGCGTCGTTGGCTGTGGCTGCACGAAGAGATTATTGCGCACGATAAGGAACTGGAACGGCTTGTCACAGAACGCGCACCAGAGTTAATGGCATCCCACGGCATTGCCACTTTGACGGTCGCACAGATGCTGATCCTCGTTGGCGATGATCCAACACGCATTCGATCAGAGGCTGCCTTCGCTAAGCTTTGCGGGGTTTGTCCCATTCCGGCATCGAGTGGGAAAACACATCGGTTCCGACTGAACCGGGGCGGCAATCGCCAGGCCAATGCTGCCCTCTATCGTGTTGCCATTGTCAGGATGCGAAGCCACGAACCGACACTGGCTTATGTCAAGAAACGCACAAAAGACGGGAAGAGCAAGAGCGAGATTATTCGTTGCCTAAAACGCTACATCGTGCGCGAAATTTATAGCCAGCTTTGCGTCCCAAAATCGTCCCAGATCAAGGCTTGACGAATATAGGAGCTTCAATGCGCGCGTCCATTGTCCTCGGACCAATGGCGGACAAAGACTTGCCTGAGAGCTTCTTCAACCTGCTCAAACGGGAACGCGTCCGGGAAACCCAAACTGCCCCTGGGCGCCGTTTAAACCCTCCGTTGAAAACTTCCCCGCCGTAGACGCCGGCGTTAGCTCCTTCCGCTTCCGATGATCCTCCGGCTTGCAGTTTCCGCTTCTTGGCGCGAGGCTGCGATCGTGGGCGTTCGCTTTGGGAGAGGCGGCGTGGACAGCATATTGGGGGGAGGACAGACCGATGGCGGTTGATGCGGGGCGGTTGACGGATTTTGCGACGGCAATTTTGGCGTATGCAGGGAAGGATGCAGGGCGGGCGGCGAAGGTTGCGGCGCGGTTGGTGGGGGCTAATCTGGCGGGGCATGACAGCCACGGGGTGGGGATGATACCCGCCTATGTGGACGGTATTCTTGCAGGGCAGTTGGACGCTGCGGCCGATATCGAGCTGGTGCAGGACAAGGGGCTGTTCCTCTTGGTCGATGGCCACCGTGGCTTTGGCCATATCGTGGCAGAGCAGGCGATGACGCTGGCGATTGATCGCGCGCAGACCCACCATTTCGCGATGCTGTCCTTGCGCAACAGCTTCCACCTTGGGCGGTTGGGCGACTGGGGCATCATGGCGGCGGAGGCGGGGTTTATCTGCATCCTTTACGCGAATGTTCAGTCCGCGCGCCCCCTGGTGGCACCGTTCGGCGGCAGTGATGCGCGGTTTGTCACCAATCCTTATTGCACGGCGATACCAGCGACCGAAAAGCATCCGATGTTTGTGCTGGATATGGCGACGAGTACCATCGCCATGGGCAAGGCGCGTGTCGCTCAGCTTAGCGGAAAGCCTGCGCCCGAAGGGGCATTAATTGATGCGCAGGGCAATGCCACGCGTGATCCGTCGGTGGTATTTGACGGTGCGGGCGGGGCGTTGACGGCCTTCGGGCAGCATAAAGGGTTCGGGCTCGCCTTGCTGGGGGATATCTTAGGTGGATCGTTCAGCGGGGGCGGGGCCTATGCGCCCGAGCGCGAGGTGCCCGACCGGATCGTGAACAACATGATGGCGATCTTGATCGATCCGAATGTCTTTGGTCTTGCGCAAAGCTTTGGTGTGGATGTGGACAGCTATACAGATTGGGTCAAAGCATCCCCGGCGGCGCCCGGAACGGCGGGGGTGCAGTTCCCTGGCGACCCCGAAAGGCGCAGTACCGCAGAGCGATCGGCCAAGGGTATTCCGCTGGATGCAGGCACATTGGCGCAACTGTCGGAGGCGGCGCGCAAGGCGGGTGTTCCCGCGTCAGAACATCTCTGCTCTACCTCTGATTGACGTCGCCCTGCGCAATCGCGCCTCTCGCGGTCTTTTGTTGACTCACGGAAAGGCGCGCTCTTATCCTTTTCCACAGGGCGGAACCACGTTTCACAAGAAAACGGGCCGCTAACCTTGCCGCAAACGCGAATGTTTTGCGCCGCAGGAATTTCTGGGAGGAAAGATATGAACGTATTGAAGACGACGGTCGTGGCATTTGGGTTCACGGCTTCCATGGCGTTCGCGCAGGATCTGGACCTGCCGCGCCAATTGAGCTGGACGGCCTATGACACCGGGTCGGCGGGCTATAATCAGGCCGTGGCAATCGGTGCTGCGTTGCAAGATGCGGCGGGGGTGAACTTGCGCGTGCTGCCGGGCAAGAACGACGTGTCGCGCACAGAGCCGCTGCGCCAGGGACGGGTTGAATTCTCGGCCACGGGTGTGGGCGGTAGTTTTATGGCGCAGGAAGGTGTGTTTGATTTCGGGGCCGAAAACTGGGGCCCGCAGCCGATCCGCGTGCTGCTGGCGAACAACGGCGGCGCGATCAACCTTGCGGTCGGTGTCGCGGGCGATCTGGGGATCGAGACCTATGCCGACCTCAAGGGGAAGCGCGTGTCCTATATCGTGGGTGCCCCTGCGTTGAACGTGAACACCGAAGCCTATCTGGCCTATGGCGGCTTGACCTGGGACGATGTGGAGCGGGTTGATTTCGGCGGGTTCGGGGCCAGCTGGACCGGCCTGATCGAAGGGCAGGTCGATGCGGCTTTTGCGTCGACCAACTCGGGCAAGGCATATGAGGCCGAAGCGGGGCCGCGTGGGCTGTTCTGGCCGCCGATTGATCCCGACGACACCGAGGGTTTCGCCCGCATGCAGGAGATTGCCCCCTTCTTCACGCTGAACAAAGCCAAGGTCGGGGCCACCATCGACGGGACCGACGGCTATCAGGGCGCGGGCTATGCCTATCCGGTGCTGACCTCGATTGCGGCCACGGACGAAGCGCTGGTCTATAATATGACCAAGGCGATGGTAGAGCTGTTCCCGAAATATGACGGCAATTCCCCCGGCATCGGTGGCTGGGCGCTGGACAAGCAGAACATGGAATGGGTGGTGCCCTACCACGAAGGGGCGATCCGCTATTTCGAGGAAGTGGGCGCTTGGTCCGACACCGCGCAGGCGCATAACGACAAACTTGTGAAACGCCAAGAAGCGCTGGCCGCGGCATGGGAAGCGACGAAAGCATCCAACCCTTCTGACTGGGAAGCCGCTTGGTCCGAGGCGCGCCGCAAGGCTTTGGCAGACGGCGGGTTCTCTGTCGTTTTCTGAACCTTTCCAAAGTTCGGGGCGGGCTGGTCATGGTGCCGGCCCGTTCCTGCTGTGCCGCTTACCGGCCCGTACCCCCTAATATGAAAGCGTTTTTATGACCGATCCCGATACATCGCGCGCCCCGCAGCCGAAGTTCGAGGAGGTGGCGATTGACGGTGCCACCCCGGCGGAGCGGATCTCGGGGGTGGCACGTTGGGTCGTGGTGATCACCACGCTGCTGTCGCTGGTGCTGGTGGTCAACCAGCTGTTCAACCTTCAGCTTTTCGGGATTGTGCTGATCGACGGGCGCTATCTGTATATCCTCGGGGGGATGTTCCTGGCGTTGACGTTCCTTATCTTTCAGGCCCGCGGCGGCAAGGGGGGGGAGCCGACACTGCTGGACTGGGTGCTGTTTGCCGCTTCGGTCGGGACCACGGGCTATCTGGCGCAGACCGCGCAGCAGAACCTGTCGCAGGGGTGGGAATATGCAGCCCCTGAAACGGCGCAATATGTCTCGGTCATATTCTTCTTCCTGATCCTGGAGGCAACGCGACGGGCAGGGGGGCTGGTGTTGTTCCTGATTGTCACGCTCTTTGCGTTCTATCCAACCTTCGCGGGCCACGTGCCGGACCCGTTTTCGGGCTTTCAAAGCACGTTTCTGCAAACGGTGCCCTACCATATCTATTCCGCCGAAAGCTCTTTCGGCATTCCGATGAAGGCGTTCGGCGGTGTTGTCATCGGCTTCATCCTGTTCGGCGCGGTGCTGCAACGGACAGGCGGCGGGCAGTTTTTCAATGATCTGGCGCTTGGGCTCGTGGGCGGCTACCGCGGGGGCGCGGCGAAAGTGTCTATCTTTGCCAGCGGCTTTATGGGGTCGATGTCCGGCTCTGTCATTTCGAATGTCTTGACCACGGGGGCGGTGTCGATCCCCGCGATGCGCAAGACCGGATTCTCGGCCAAGACCGCCGCCGCGACAGAGGCCTGCGCCTCGACTGGCGGGGTATTGATGCCGCCGATCATGGGGGCGACGGCCTTTGTCATGGCGTCCTTCCTGTCACGCCCCTATGTCGAAATCGCGCTGGCCGCCGCCATTCCGAGCATTCTGTTCTACTGGGGGCTTTTCGCGCAGATCGACGCCTACTCCGCGAAACGCGGGCTGCGCGGGTTGCCCAAGCCTGACCTTCCGCGCCTGCGTCAGGTGATGATCGAGGGCTGGCCCTATATCTTCGTTTTCGCGCTGTTGCTCTATATGATGATCGGGCTGCGGCAGGAATCCTCTGCGCCCTTCTATGCGACCGCGTTGCTGCTGGTGGTGAACCAGTTCCGCGCGAGCCATCGTCTGAACCTGAGCCGCCTTGGCAATATGATCGTCGGTGTTGGCATGGGGCTGTCAGAACTGACCGCGATCCTGCTGGGCGTCGGGCTGATCGTGGGGTCGTTCTCGGCCACGGGGCTGGCGGGCACATTGGTGAACGAGCTGGTGTTTCTTGCCGGCGACAGCACGTTGATCCTGTTGCTGATGGGGGCGATCACCGCCTTTATCTTCGGCATGGGGATGACGGTGACCGCCTGCTATATCTTCCTTGCGGTGGTGCTGGCCCCCGCGCTTGAGGCCGGCGGGCTGAACCAGCTGGCAGTGCATCTGTTCATTCTCTACTGGGGCATGGTCAGCTATATCACACCTCCGGTCGCGCTTGGCGCTTTTGCGGCCTCTACCATGGCGGGGTCCAACCCGATTGCCACGGGGTTCGAGGCGATGCGCCTTGGCGGTGTCATCTATATCGCGCCCTTCTTCTTTGTGCTGAACCCTGCGTTGATTGGTCAGGCCCCCGCGTGGGAGGTCGTCGTCGCGCTGAGCTGTGCGATGATCGGGGTGACCCTGATCTCGGCGGCGCTGCAGGGTTACATCAGCCTTGTCGGCCCGATTGAAGGCCGTGGGGCGCTACCGATGCGGGTGGCGCTGTTCTTTGGCGGCGTTCTGATCGCCATGCCGCAGAATGATCTGGCCGGTTTGGGCTACAGCCTGTCCTTTCTCATCGGGGCCGCCCTTTGTGCGCTGCCGATGTTGCGGGCGTGGCAGGCGACCTCCGCCGCGCGCGTCACCCCCTAAGGGGAAGGTGCCGGTGCGCGCTTGTCGCGCGCCTGTCCCCGCAGCCGTGTGCCTGCCGGTTACATTTTAGGCGATCCCGATCTTTGGTGCCAAAAAATGAGGCGTGGCTAGGGGCGTGTCCTGTGACATGCCATTTTTTCTAGCGACTCCGCCACTGCCCTAGGCATCTTGGCCTTGTGCCGACACAGGCAACACCGTCGCACGGCAAGCGATCCTGGCAGATGTAACAAGCCATGCGACGATCACAACAATATGCTGCGCCTCCTGTCTAACGTGCTTGGGGGCCCCGGAAAAGTGCGTTCTGACGCGCGGGGTAGCAGCGCCAACAGGGGATAGAAGATGACAACATTCACCAAACTCGCCGCCTGCGCGACCGCTGCATTGATGGGCTCCACCTCGCTGGTGATGGCGCAGGACTGTGCCGATCCGGTCAAGGTCGGCGTGCTGCACTCGCTGTCGGGGACCATGGCGATTTCCGAGACGACGCTGAAAGACACCATGCTGATGTTGATCAACGCGCAGAACGAAAAGGGTGGCGTATTGGGCTGCGAGATCGAGGCGGTCGTGGTTGACCCTGCCTCCGACTGGCCGTTGTTCGCAGAGAAAGCGCGCGAGCTGCTGACCGTGAACGAGGTCGACGTGATCTTTGGCAACTGGACCTCTGTGTCGCGCAAATCCGTGCTGCCCGTGATCGAAGAGCTGAACGGCCTGCTGTTCTACCCTGTGCAATACGAGGGCGAGGAATCATCCAAGAACGTGTTCTACACGGGTGCCGCGCCCAACCAGCAAGCGATCCCTGCGGTTGATTACTTCCTCGAAGAGCTGGGGGTCGAGAAATTCGCCCTGCTCGGGACCGACTATGTCTATCCGCGTACCACCAATAACATTCTGAAATCCTATCTGATGTCCAAGGGCATTGCCGAAGAAGACATCTTTGTGAACTACACCCCGTTTGGCCATTCCGATTGGGCCACGATCGTGGGCGATGTCGTGGCACTGGGCCAGGACGGCAAGCAGGTGGGCGTTGTGTCGACCATCAACGGTGACGCGAACATCGGTTTCTACAAAGAGCTCGCCGCGGCGGATGTATCGGCGGATGATATCCCCGTCGTTGCCTTCTCGGTGGGCGAGGAAGAGCTGTCGGGGCTCGATACATCGAACCTTGTCGGGCATCTGGCGGCGTGGAACTACTTTATGTCCGCAGACACCCCTGCAAACGCTGAATTCATCGAACAGTGGAAAACATCCATCGGCGACGACAAACGCGTGACCAATGACCCGATAGAGGCGCATTACATCGGCTTCAACATGTGGGTGAATGCGGTTGAACAGGCTGGCACCACCGATGTCGATGCCGTGCGCAGCGCGATGTACGGGCAGACCTTCCCGAACCTGACCGGCGGCACCGCCGAGATGCTGGTGAACCACCACCTGTCCAAACCCGTGCTGATCGGCGAGATCACGGCAGACGGTCAGTTCGACATCATCAGCCAGACCGATCCGGTGCCCGGCGATGCCTGGACAGACTTCCTGCCCGAAAGCGCTGTGCTCACCTCCGATTGGAAAGATCTGGAATGCGGCATGTACAACACCGAAACGGAAACCTGCGTTCAGCTGACCTCTAACTACTGATCCTGAACGCCGGGGCGGGCAGGCTGACTGGCCGCCCCATCACCTTATTTCCCAGACTTACCACAAGGGTTCCCTATGTTCCGCCACCTGTTAATGCTCCTCTGTTGGGTGGGCATCGTGGGAACGGCACAGGCGCAAGATTTGCAGCCCGTGCTTCAAGCTCATGCCGATGAAATTGCCAAACCCTCGCGCAGCTCTGTCTCTGTCGCGCTGGATGATCTGGTTGCCTCCGGTGCGCCGCAGGTCAGCGCGTTTCTTGAACGCTGGCAGGACAAGGGGGTCTGGCAACGCGACGCGGATGGTGTGTTCTTTTTCGGCACCGAGACAGGCGACACGCTGGCCTTGCGCGATATCGACAGCGATGCGGAAAGCACGGCACCGGCAAGCGGGTTTTCGCAGCTGAAACCCAATGGCGGAGTGCGCCGCCTGATCGGCACCGCGCTTGTGCAGTTCCAACTGACCGACCCTGATCTTGCACGCCGTCAAAGTGCCGTCGATTCCATCGCCCGCCGCCCGGAGGCGGACCAACTGGCCCCCCTGCGCGCCTCGATCGAGACAGAGACAGACGCGGCGCTGAAGGCCCGCAAGATCCAGCTGACCAACTTCCTCTCTGCCAGCTTTGGCGACACAGCCGCCGACCGTATCGCGGCGATCACGTCAATGGCCAGCGATACCTCGATCGAGGCGCGGGCGGTGATGAACCAGATTCTATCGACCAAAACAGCGACGCCGTCTGAAACACCCACCGGCAACGTCGCGCGGGTGCTGACACCGGGGGAGGATATTTCACCCGATGCGGCCTATGCGCAGCTTGTGGCGGCTGATCTGGCCCCCGCGCCTGTGCCCCCTGCCGCGATCCGCGACGCTTTGGCGGCGAACGTTGTCAACGGGCGTGTGGGCGGCATCCCGACCGCGCGGCTGAATACCGATGCGGCGCGTGCGACGGCCTATGCCGCACTCGCCGCTGCGGGCACCGTGCCGCCGCTGGTGACTGCGCGGGACCAGCAAGATGCCATCGCAGGCATGACGTTCTACGAGGTGTATGACGAGCCCGACAGCGCCGTCACAGACGCCGCGCGGGCCACGCTCGACAGCATCGAGACCCGCGTCGCCGCCGCGCAAACCGTTGACCTGACGCTGGACGCGCTGTCGCTCGCGTCGATCTATTTCCTTGCGGCTATCGGCCTTGCCATCACCTTTGGCGTCATGGGGGTCATCAACATGGCCCATGGCGAGTTTATCATGATGGGGGCCTATACCGGCTATGTCGTGCAGCTGTTCGTGCCCGATTACACGCTGTCGATCATCATCGCCTTGCCGCTGGCCTTTGCGGTCACATTCGCCGCCGGTGTGGTGATGGAGCGGTTGGTGATCCGGCACCTCTACCACCGTCCGCTGGAGACGCTGCTGGCGACTTTCGGCATCTCTATCGCGTTGCAGCAACTGGCCAAGAACATCTTTGGCACGCAGGCACGCCCGCTGACCTCTCCGGCTTGGCTGGACGGGGCGTGGGTGATCTCGGATGTGATCCAGATCAGCTATATCCGCATCGCGATCTTCGTGTTGGCGCTGCTGTTCCTGGGGCTGATCCTGTTTGTGCTGAAACGCACCCGACTGGGGCTAGAGGTGCGCGCGGTGACGCAGAACCCCGGTATGGCGGCCAGTATGGGCATCAACCCCGACCGTATCAACATGATGACCTTTGGCCTTGGCTCGGGCATCGCGGGGATCGCGGGGGTAGCCATCGGGCTTTATGCCAAGGTCACGTCCGAGATGGGGGCCGATTACATCGTGCAATCCTTCATGACCGTGGTCGTGGGCGGCGTGGGCAACGTCTGGGGCACGCTAGCCGGGGCCTCGCTCATCGGGTTCCTGCAAAAGGGGATCGAATGGTTCAACCCGTCCAATACCCTCGCGGCCCAGACCTATATGGTGCTGTTCATCATCCTGTTCATTCAATTCCGTCCCAAGGGCATCGTTGCCCAAAAGGGTCGGGCAGCGGCGGATTGATCCATGCGTAAAACATTCCTTTCCGAAAACCCTTCCGTCCTGTGGTTCATCGCGCTGTTGGGGCTGTTTACCCTCGCGGTCGCCATCGGGTCAGAGGCGACAGGCACGGGCCTGATCTCTACCTCTATGGTCAAGACATTGGGCAAGACGCTGTGCCTGTGTCTGATCGCCATCGCGATGGATGTGGTGTGGGGCTACTGCGGTATCCTGAGCCTCGGTCATTTCGCTTTCTTCGGCATCGGCGGTTATGCCATCGGCATGTGGCTGATGTATGCACGCACCGAAGGCATCGTGTTGTCGAGCCTTGAAGGTCAGGTGATCCCGCCCACACCGCAAGAGGTGCAGGACGCCATCGGCAACCAGATCTTCGGCGTCGTTGGCAGCTCTGACTTTCCGTGGCTTTGGGCCTTCTCCGACAGTCTGTTCCTGCAACTGCTGATGGTGGTGATTGTGCCGGGGCTGCTTGCGCTGGTCTTTGGCTGGCTGGCATTCCGCAGCCGTGTCACGGGCGTTTACCTGTCGATCCTGACGCAGGCGATGACGCTGGCGCTGTCGCTGTGGCTGTTCCAGAACGACAGCGGCCTGCGCGGGAACAACGGGCTTTCCGGTTTGCAGAATATTCCGGGGTACGAAGACACCTCGCAGGCGACCATCAGCCTTGTGTTCTTTATGGGGTCGGTGCTGGCGCTGGCGCTTGGGTATATCCTGTTTGCTTGGGTGGTATCGGGCAAGATGGGCAGCGTGGTGCAAGGCATCCGCGATAACGAGGCCCGCGTCCGCTTCCTTGGCTACCGTGTGGAACGCTACAAGCTGTTCATCTTTACCCTGACCGCCGTGATCGCCGGTATCGCCGGGGCGCTTTATTACCCGCAGGCCGGTATCATCAACCCGGCGGAGATCGCGCCGATTGCGTCGATCTATCTGGCGGTCTGGGTCGCGATTGGCGGGCGCGGACGGCTTTACGGCGCGGTGATCGGGGCGGCATTCGTATCCTTGCTGTCGAGCTGGTTCACAGGGGGCGGTGCCCCTGCCATCAACCTCGGGTTCTATACGATCCTATGGACCGACTGGTGGCTGGTGCTGCTTGGCGTATCCTTTGTTTGCGTCACCTTGTTCTTCCCCAAGGGGATCGGCGGCCTGTTTGATTATTTGGTGAGGAAACCGTCATGAACGATACCCTGTTAGAAGTCTCCGGCGTGTCGAAATCCTTTGACGGGTTCAAGGCGATCAACAACCTGTCGATCCAGATCGCAGAGCCCGAGCTGCGCGCTGTGATCGGGCCGAACGGGGCGGGCAAGACCACCTTTATGGACATCATCACCGGCAAGACGCGCCCCGACAGCGGCCATGTCGTCTGGGGGGAGCGGAATATATCGCTGCTTGGTATGTCAGAGGCGGATATCGCGAACGAAGGGGTGGGGCGCAAGTTTCAGAAACCCACCGTGTTCGAAGCGCAGACCGTGCGGCAGAACCTTGCGATGGCGCTGAAGAACCCGCGAGGGCCGCTGGCCGTCCTGCTGCACCGCAAGACCCCGTCCAACGCTGCGCGGATCGAAGGCATCGCGGCAGAGATCGGCCTGACCGACAGCCTGACCCGCATCGCCGGAGAGTTGAGCCACGGCCAGAAGCAATGGCTTGAGATCGGCATGCTGCTGGCGCAGGAGCCGCGTCTGCTGCTGGTCGACGAACCCGCCGCCGGCATGACGGTTGAGGAACGCGAAAAGACCACCGATATCCTGAAACGCGCTGCCAAGACCCGCGCCGTGGTAGTGGTCGAACATGACATGGAATTCGTGCGCAGGCTCGACTGCAAGGTCACGGTGCTGCACGAAGGATCTGTGCTGGCCGAAGGCAGTCTTGACCACGTGACATCCAACCCGAAAGTGATCGAAGTTTATCTGGGGCGCGGCCATGCTTGAAGTTGAAAATCTGGACCTGCACTATGGTCAAAGCCGCATTCTTTACGAGGTGTCTTTTCAGGCCCCCAAGGGGCAGATCACGACCTTGATCGGCAACAACGGGGTCGGCAAGACCTCTACCCTCAAGGCGATTGCCGGGCGGCATCCGGCGTCGGCGGGCACGATCGCCGTTGATGGAACTCCCGTGCGTTTGACCACGGCCTTTCAGGCGGCGAATGCGGGCATTGCCTATGTGCCGCAGGGGCGCGAGGTGTTCCCGATGATGACAGTGGAGGAGAACCTAGAGACGGGGTTTGCCTGCCTGCCCAAGGCCGACCACCACATTCCCGATCACATCTACGATCTGTTCCCTGTCTTGCGGGATATGAAGGCGCGGCGCGGGGGCGATCTATCGGGCGGGCAGCAGCAACAGCTTGCCATCGCACGGGCGCTGATCACGCGACCGAGGGTCTTGTTGCTGGACGAACCGACTGAAGGTATCCAGCCCAATGTGATCCAGCAAATCGGGGATGCGCTGCGGTTGCTGCGCACCCAAGGTGAGATGGCAATTGTATTGGTCGAACAGAATGCCGATTTCGCCTATGCGCTGGGCGACAGCTTTATCGTGGTCGAAGGCGGGCGCAACGGGCCGCGTAAGCTGAAGGCCGATTACACCAAGGATATGCTGATCGCCGATCTGGCGCTTTAGGCCACCATCGCCACGTCGGGGTCTTCGGTCGAGGGGCAGGTGAACCAGAACACGGTTTCCTCCCCCGGCACACTGTCGAACCCGATCTCCCCGCCCATGGCCTCTACCAGATGGCGCGAGATATTGAGCCCAAGCCCGGTGCCACCGCGCTGTCGCGTGTTCGATGCCTCGGCCTGCGAGAACGGCTGGAAGATGCGTTCGCGGAACTCCTCCGAAATGCCGTTGCCCAGATTGGTTACAGAGATTTTGGTCATGTCGCCCACCGGCGCTGTGGTCACTGTCACAGCGGTTTCGGGGTAGGCGAACTTGCAGGCATTGGACAGGAGGTTGGTCAGCACCTGCATGATGCGGTTCTTGTCGGTCAGCACGTGGTGATCGGGATCGGGCGTGTCTACGTCGATCTCGACCTTCCATTCGCTGGCATAAGGCTCTACCTGCTCGGCGGCGAGGGTGACGATATCGCCCAGCTTTTCCGGTTTCGGCACAACGGTCATGCTGCCTGCGTTGATCTTTTCCATGTCCAGAATGTCATTGACCAGCGCGACAAGCCGGTCGCAGTTGGCCGTGGCGATCTGCACCAGACGCACCGCGCCGGCATCCGGATCGTCCTGTGTCTGCGCCTCGAGCAGCCCCAACGCCCCCTTGATAGAGGTCAGCGGCGTGCGCAGCTCATGGCTGACGGTGGCGACAAAGTCGTGCTTCATCTGTTCAAGCTTGTTGCTTTCGGTGATGTCGATCTGAATACCCAGCATCCGCAGGGCGCGCCCGTTCTTCGCCCGCTCTACCACGACCGCATCCGATTTGATCCAGCGCCAGTTGTCCTGACCGACGCGGATGCGAAAGCGGGCCTCGGCGCGGTCGGTCATCCCGTTCAGACAGGCGAGTTCGATCTTCTTGACCACCGCCGCATCATCGGGATGCACATGCTGCATCTTATCGTAATAGGGGTTCTGACAGGCGGGATCAGCGGGGTGGTGCATGATGTCGCGCCATGTGTCCGACACCACAGATGTGCCATTTTCCAGATCAATGTCAAAGACCCCGATATGCGCACTGCTGAGCGCGAGGCTCCACCGTTGTTCGGTTTCCGCGATCTTGAGCGTGCGGCGTTCGCTGTCGGTGATATCGCGCAGCATCAAGGTGATACGCGTCTCTGCGTCGGCGGTAAGCCAGGTGTTCTTCTCGACCTCAAGCGTGCGGGGTTCTGTCGTACCTTTGTGGGGCGGCACCACGACTTTCACACCGCCGTCGGCACGGTGGATGTCGACCTCGGGCAGCAGGTCTTGCACGAAGTCGCCCGTCGCGTCCTTGCGGTGCCCGGCCGCGATCAGATGCTGTCGCGCGGCATCGTTCAGATGCAGTATTTCACCCGATTGCCGGACCGAGATAATCGGCAGCATCGCATTTTCGAGGATTGATCGTTTCTCTTGGTGCTGCGTCTCAAGCTCGCGGGTTTTGTCGGCCACCGTCTGGTTGATTGTCAGATTACGTTTCAGGATCACCGACTGGATGATCAGGATCAGCGCCGTGATGGTCAGCGACAGCGCCAGCACGATCCATTTGGCGTTGTTCGGTTGCGCGGCCTCGAAGGCCGGGGTGCTGGCCCAGTGCAGGGTCATGCGTTGGCCATAGCCCGTATGGTCACGCGAAAACTCAAAGGCCGGGGCGGGGGCATCGCTGGCGACGGTTGGATCGTGCTGGAACGGGGTGCCATTCTCATCATAGAAGGACACATCCAGCGTGATGAGGTCATTTTGCGCGGCGAAGAGATCGCTAAAGATTTCGTCCACATCGACCATCGCAAAGGCGACGCCCAGAAACGCCGCATCCGGATCGCGGGTGCCGTCAGAAGCGGCGCCGGGGCGGAAAATCGGTTTGATCAGCAGGGCATGGCAGTTTTCACCGTGGAGCGCAGGGGTTGTCGAAAGCGTCTTGCCGCTTGCATAGGTGGCAAGGGCCGTGGCCAGAAGATCTGCGTTGCTTGAAAACTCTGTCCCGACCATGCCGGCGAAGTTTTCCGTCGGTGTGGCGCGCTGGATCACGAAATCCTTCAGCGTGCCGTCGGTTTCGTCATACACAGGGACGGCGAAGCCGATGGCGTCTAGCACGTAGGAACCGTCTGCAATGTGGACCGACGTGGCGTAGGTCTCCATATCCTGCGCCGTGACCTCGTCAGAGGCAGCGACAAAGCCCGCGACACCGTCGAGCGTCCTGCCGTATTCGTCGGCGCGCCGCCCCATTGACGACAACCCTTGGCTGACCAGCGCGTGAAACCTGTCCTGCGCTTGGACCTGCACAGTATTGCCCGCCACAAAGAAGAACAAAAAGGAAAGCCCGATGCAGACGCAAAGGGTAAACAGTTGAAAGTAGGCTAGCTTGCGCGGAATTGTCATCGTTGCCCTGTCACTCAGTCCTGCACAGAGGGTTTTACGCTCTGCATCTCTTGAATTTCTCTGCCATCGTTAATGGTTTCTGAAACTGGCGGAATTATGGCGCTGTTGCTCATTTCACACAAAGCGCTTGCGGCCTTGGACGTGTTTGCAGCGCATATACCAAGGGTGTTTCGGGAACCCGCCGCTGTTTCGGGTCGTTTGTCTTGGGGATGTGATCAAATAGCCACGTGAGAACGGGCCTTTTGTGCTCCCGCTGATTCAGTAATGAGTAAGGAAGAACCCATGGAAGAAGTCGACGCCAACCCCGGCCTGATTTTCGATAAACTTGACGGCTGGTTGGACGGCTTTTTCAGATTGCTCCCGAATATCGGCGTCGCGCTGGTTGTGGCCGTGGTGTTCTGGTTTCTGGGAATGGGCATCGGCGCGCTGATCCGCAAATCCGCCGGGCGCCGCGGACGCGAGAATTTGGGCGACGTGGGCGGGGCACTGATGCGGTGGGCCGTGACTATTATCGGCTTCATGCTGGCGGTGACCATCGTCGCCCCGACGGTCACACCGGGGGATCTAATTGCCGGTTTGGGCGTCAGCTCTGTCGCGATCGGCTTCGCGTTCAAGGATATTTTGCAGAACATGCTGGCAGGTATCCTGATCCTGCTGCGCCAGCCCTTTGAAGTCGGCGACCAGATCGTGTCGGGCGGGCATGAAGGCACGGTCGAAAAGATCGAGACCCGCGCCACGATGATCAAAACCTATGACGGTCGCCGCGTGGTGATCCCGAATTCGGACATTTATACAGACAGCGTGGTGGTCAATACCGCCTTTGACACGCGCCGGTCGGAATATGACATCGGCATCGGCTGCAGCGACGACTGGGATACCGCGCGCAAGGTCATGCAGGATGCCTGCGCCAGCGTTGAGGGTGTAGAGACCGACCCAGCCCCTGAAACGATACCGGTCGAATTGGGCGATTCCGCCAACATCGTCCGCTTGCGGTGGTGGACAAAGTCGGATCGTGCGTCGCAGATCCATACCTTCGGGGCGGTGCTGCAGGCGGTCTATAAAGCGCTGGACGAAAAAGGCATCGATATGCCCTATCCAACGCAGGTGCATCTGTTCCACGACCAGACCGAAGCGACCGACGGCGACCGCCGCGCGCAGCGCGAGGGGTGGCCCGCAGGCGAGGGCGACGTGCCGAAATCGCGCGCTCAGCAACGCGACGAGAAAGAAGAGAAAGCGCGTCGATCCGACGCCTGATCAATTCAGAAAAGAAGGAATGATATGTTTTTCGACACTACGGTACTGGATGTTCTGGCCCGCGGCTTCGTGCTCAGCGGTGTGGCGCTGATCTGGATCATCCTCATGGTGCGGATCGTCGGGCTCAATTCCTTCTCCAAAATGACGAACTTCGACTTTGTGACCACCATCGCCTTCGGCTCTTTGCTGGCGGGGGCGGCGCAAGCGTCGGATTGGAAGGCGTTCTTCCAGACCTTGGTTGCGACGGCCTGCCTGTTTCTTTTCCAGTTCGGCCTATCCTATCTGCGCCGTCGGTCAGAAACCGCTTTGCATACCATCCAGAACGCGCCGGTCTATCTGATGGAGAATGGCAAGATCTGTGAAGAAGCGATGCGGGTCAATCGTGTGTCGCGCAGTGACCTGATGGAGAAGCTGCGCGAATCCAACGTCATGCGGCTGAGCGATGTGCGTGCCGCCGTCTTCGAGACGACGGGCGAAGTCTCTGTTCTATGCGGGGACGAGGTTGATGACGCGATGCTGGAATACGTCCAACGCGTCTAACCGATATACCTGAGTAATTAAGTCGCTTGTGGCGGCGGGCGTTTTGCGCGATCTGTGGGCTATGCCTGTGACCTTATCAGATTTCGAAGCCTCCGCCCACGCGACCCTTGCCGCTGATGTGTTTGCCTACCTTGAAGGCGGCGCAGAAGGCGAGCTGTCGCTGCGCCAGAACCGCGCCAGCTTTGGCCGGATAGGAGTGTTGCCGCGCCTGTTGGCGGACTGTGCTGGCGGCCATACGCGCACGACGATATCGGGGCAGCCCGCGGCGCATCCGATCATGGTCGCGCCGATGGCGTTCCAACGGCTGTTCCACACCGAAGGCGAAACTGCGACGGCACTGGCCGCTGCCGCGCAGGAGGCGGTGATGGTGGTCAGCTGCCAGACCAGCACCGCGCCCGAAGACATCGCCGCTATCCCCGGCCGACGCTGGTTCCAGCTTTATATGCAGGCGGATCACGATAGCACGATGACATTGGTCAACCGCGCGGTGGACTGCGGGGCAGAGGCGCTGGTGGTGACGCTTGACGCCCCGATCAACGGCCTGCGCGACCGCGAGGTTGCCGCGGGCTTTGCGCTGCCGGATGGCGTGCGCCCCGTGATGCTGGACCCGCTGCCACAACCACCGCGACCGCAGTTGCAAGACGGGCAGAGCGTGGTGTTCGACGGGATGATGGTCTTTGCCCCCACATGGGCAGACCTGACGCGGCTGATTGCGGACAGCCCCGTTCCGGTGATCATCAAAGGCTGTCTGCGTGCCGCGGATGCGCGGCGGTTCGTCGATGCCGGTGTTGCGGGGATCATCGTTTCAAACCACGGAGGCAGGGTGCTGGATACCGTTCCGGCCCCCGTCACGCAATTGGCCGCCGTGGTGCAGGCGGTGGGGCAGGATGTGCCGGTCTATCTGGATGGCGGAATCCGGCGCGGGAGCGATGTGTTCAAGGCGCTGGCACTTGGGGCTGAAGCTGTGCTGGTCGGTCGCCCCGTGATGCACGGGTTGATCGTCGACGGGGCGCGCGGGGCCAGTCAGGTGTTGCGTCGCTTGCGGGACGAGCTGGAAGTGACGATGGCCCTATGCGGCTGCGCGACAGTTGCGGACATCACCCCCGATATGATCACAGCCTTCGGCGGCGACCCGATCAGCGAAAGCGATAGCTGATCGGGATGGCCAGATTGAACGGGCCGGCACCCATGGCAGAGGGCGGGCGCGGCAGTGTTTGCAGCCGGTCAAAGATATCCAGCGCCGCCTGATCCAACACCGGCCAGCCGGAGGATTTGGACACCTCGCGCGCCTTGATCTGACCGTATTGATCCAGCGTGAAGGCCACGGTTGTGGTCCCCTCTGCGCGGGCTTCGCGGGCGCGGCGGGGGTAATCCTTGGCCGCGTTCAACGCCAGAACCAGCGATTTTTGCCAATCCGTGATCTCTGCCCGTTCGGTATCTGTCAGCCCCTGTTCCTTGGCCGCGCTTTGGTCCTGTTCGTCCTGACCCGCGCTTGCCTTGGGGGCGGCAGCCGTGCTTTGCGCGGCGTTCTCGTTTTCGGTCTCTTCCTGCAACTCGGTCGGCGTTTCGGTCGCCTCCTTGTCGGTGTCGACTTCCTGATCGGGGTTGGCGATCTTGAACTGCAGTTCGGGGTCGTCCGGCGTGTGCGGTATCTGTGCCAGCAGCGGATCGTTTGACGCTTTGGCTTCCTCGCGTTCGGCCGGGCTTTCGAGCGTGGCTTGGCTATCCTCGGCGGGTGGCCCGTCGGGGAGGTCGGTTTCAGGCGCGGCCATGATCATCTCGACCTCGGCCAGATCGATCAGCTCGCGGCCCTGAATGCCCGCTTCTTCCGGTGGCTCGTAGGCGGCGGCCTGTGTCAGCCAAAGTGCCACGAGCGCGCCATGCACGCCGATGCTCAGCCCGGCCCCCAGCATCAAGCCGGCACCATATCGCGGGGCGTAGGCAAAGCTCATTCTGCGGCGTCCTGCGCAGCGGGGGCAGGCGAAGCGGTTGCCACGTCACCTGCTGCCGAAGGGGCGGCCCCGCCCTCGTCCTCAAGCCCGACGAGGCCGATCTTCAGATAGCCTTCGCTGCGCATGCGGTTCATCACGGCCATCACCTCGCCATAGGGAACCGACCGATCGGCATTGATATAGATGCGCGTGCCCAGATCCAGACGGGTCAGGATGCCGAGGCGCATGTTCAGATCCCCCAAGGATACCTCTTCTTCGCCCACGCTCAGGCTGAGGTCCTGATGGATGGTGACAAAGACCGGATCATCGGGGCGCGGCGCGGGTTTGCCGGTGGCGACCGGCAGCTCTACGTTGACGTCCACGGTAGACAGCGGGGCCGCCACCATAAAGATGATCAGCAGGACCAGCATCACGTCGATAAACGGTGTGATGTTGATATCCGCATTGGGGGCAAGATCGTCGCCGCCGTCAGAAAGTCGCACGCCCATCGGGGTTACTCCGCTGCCAGTTTGGTGGCGATATCAGGGGTGGTATGAGGCACGTCTGCGGTACGCTCTGCACGGTCCAGATCACGTGACAGGCAGCGTTCCACCAGCGCCGCGGCATCCCCCACACGCGCACGGTAGCCGGTGACGACGCGGGTGATGTGGTTATAAAGCAGCACGGCGGGGATCGCGGCGACCAGACCGATGGCGGTGGCCAGCAGCGCTTCGGCGATACCGGGGGCGACGACGGTCAGGCTGGTGCTGCCGCTTTCAGCGATGCCGATAAAGCTGTTCATGATGCCCCAGACCGTGCCGAAAAGCCCGATGAACGGTGCCGTCGACCCGATGGAGCCCAAGATCATCGCACCAGACTGCATCGCGCGCGCGGCCCCCGTCTCGATCCGCGAAAGCTCGGAGGCGACGCGTTCCTTGATACCCGCCTTGTTCAACCCGTCAGAGATGTCGATCTCGGCCAAAGCGGCGCGGATCATGGCGCGCATGGGGCCGGAAAAGGATTTTGCCTGCGCGCCTTTGACGGCACCTGCCTTGGCAAGCTTGCGGTAGGAACGGCGCAGCCGCGCGTTGGCCCAGCTAACCTGCAGGATCTTGCCCGCCCATACGGCCCAGCCCAGAACCGAGGCGATGGCCAGCCCGAACATCACCGCTTTCACGACGATATCGGCCCCCATGAACATCGCCAGCGGCGAATGGCCGCCCTGTTGCGCGGCCACGCGCATCGGCTCGGACAGGGCAGGGCCGATCCATTCGTCAGCCCATGTGATCAGCGCGATATTGACCGACGCAGTGTCGGCTGCGGCCAGTTGCGGCGTCGCGACAAGGACGGCCGCCAGAAGGATGCTTGGAAATTTCATATCAGGTCTCTGCCCATTGTCGGATGAGGTTGTGGTAGATGCCGGTCAGGCGCACAGCGGTCGGGTCGTTCAGACCCGCGCTGGCCGACAGCTCTTGGATGGATTGATCCAGATCGAAGAGAATTTCGCGCTGGCCGCCGTCGCGGATCATTGACTGCACCCAGAAGAAGGACGCAACACGCGCACCACGGGTGACAGGCGTGACCTGATGCAGCGAGGTTGACGGATAAAGCACGCAGTGCCCCGCCGGCAGTTTGACCGACTGGGTGCCGTAGTTGTCTTCGATGACCAGCTCGCCACCGTCATAGTCGTCGGGGTCATTCAGGAACAGCGTGCACGACAGGTCGGTCCGCAGGCGCTGGCCGGTTTGCGGGTTCACGCGGATGGCGTTGTCGACATGCACGCCGAAGGTCTCTGCCTCTTCGTAGCGGTTGAACATCGGGGGCAGGACATGCAGCGGGAGGGCAGCGGAAACCCACGTGGGGTTGCCCATCAACCGCTGAAGCACCAGCGTCTGCAGATCAGGCAGAACAGGGCTGTCGAGGGGAATTTGCTGATTGCGCTTGGTTTGCGCCGATTGCGCGCCGGCGGTGTTGCGGCCGTCGTCCCAGTGGGCCGTGTCGATCACAGATCGGATATGGGCAACTTCCTGCGGTGACAGGATATTTTCGACGCAAAGCAACATGGTGTATCCTTTCGAGGGGATCGGCTGGCGGCGCGGGTCTGCGCCGCCAGCCTTGGGTGTGTGGTTTAGAACTTCATGCTGACAGAGATGGACGCAGAGCGACCCGGTGCCACATAGACGAACGGCGTGCCGGAGCGGTACAGCGCGTCATAGTAGGTTTCGTCCAGCACGTTATCGATGCGGAAGTTGACCGAGGCATCATCCGTGATGTGGTAATCCGCCATCAGGTCAAAGCGCCAGTAGCTTGGCAGCTCGTTGCCGTTGGTGGCCGCGAATGTGCCGCCCTGAACGCTGCCGCGCCATGTGGCTTGGCCGCCAAAGCTCCACTGGTCGTTATAATCGTAACGGGCCAGTACGTTGAACTGCTCGTGCGCGATATTCGCGAACTCTTCGCCAACGTTGTCGGGGTTGCTGCTTTTCAGCACTTCGCTGTCCATCAGGGTCGCACCGCCGAACAGGCTCAGCTTTTCGGTGATGTTGCCGCCAAAGCCCAGTTCGATCCCGCGGACGCGGTATTCGCCGGTCGCGGTGGTCACAACAGGTGCGCCGCGGCCGCCTGTGCTTTCACGGGCGTTGTCCTTGGTGGTCTGGAACAGCGCAGCGGTGGCGGTCAGATTGCCGAACTGCCATTTGGTGCCCAGTTCAATCGCGGTGTTTTCTTCAGGCTCCAGCAGCAGGTTCGAGGAATCGATCCCGTTGTAGCTGCCGCCGCCTGCGTCCAGCTCATCCCCGACAGGGTTGGTGGAGGTGGCATAGGACAGGTAGATCGACCCGTTGTCGCGGGGTTTCCAGACAACACCGGCATTCCAGTTGAACATGGTGTCATCGCGCGACAGCGTATCGGCACCGTCTTCCGTGGTGGTCCGGCTGACGCTGTAGTCATCCAGACGGGCACCAAGGTTCAACTGCCACTGGGGATTAAAGGTGATCGTGTCGTTCAGATACAGCGACCGTGTGGTGACATCGGTCAGCGTCGCATCTGCGCTGCGGACAGGTGTCGCTGTGGAACAGCCGCTGACATCGGGGTTGTAGATCGCGACGGAGCACCCTTCGAGACGGTCTTCAGCAGTGCCGCCCCCCACTTCGGAGGATAGGCCGACATAGCCGCGCTGGCTGATTTCTTCACGCGACAGCGCAAAGCCCGCAATCATGTCATGGCGCGCCGACCCGGTGTTGAAGCCAAAAGAAAGCTCGCTGGTGTTCGACGCCACTTCGTTGACCTGATACCGGCTTTTGGGAGAGGCGGTCAGCGTCCAGTTCTGCGGATCGGCATCCGAGGTGTCAGGGCGTTCAGGTGCCGACACGATATAGTCGTTCTCGGTCCGGCTGAGACGGGAGCGGTTGGTGAAGGTCATGCCCGGTGTGATTTCAAAGGTCGCGCCGAAGGTGGCAACGCTTTGTGTCGCATCGTGGAAATCGCGGTCTGGGTTGCCGTAGAAGGTGTCACGGTCCAGCGTGGGGCGGCCTGCGGCGGATTCGGTGAAGGGCACGCCGTTGGTGCCATCCCATGGCACACCCCAGTCCGGCACCTGTTTCATCTGCAGCTGGTAGGCTTCGAAATCCAGTGTCAGACGGTCGGTCGCTTCGTATTCGGCAGCGATGGACAGACCCAGACGGTCGTCTTTGCTACCGTCGCGGCCGGCAACGTCGCTGACTTGGGCGACGGCACCGATGCGGGTCTTGAAGCGGTCGTTCCAGACCTTGTTCCAGTCGACTTCCTGACGCGCCAGATCGGCGGTGCCAAAGGTCGTGGTGGTTTTGACAAAATCCGTATCCTGCGCCTTTTTGGTCACCAGATTGACCGCGCCGCCGGTGGTCGAGCGCCCACCGATGGAGCCAGACGGGCCTTTGGTGATCTCGACCTGTTCGGCCATAAATGTTTCGCGCACGGCAACACCGGAATCACGCACGCCGTCGATGAAGACGTCGTTGGAGGACCGGAAGCCGCGGATGAACAGAACGTCGCCGAATGCGTTGCCGCCTTCGCCAGTGCCCAATGTGATGCCGGGGGTGGTGCGGGCGAGCTCGCGCACCGATGTCGCGTTCTTGTCGCGCAGCACTTCCTGGGTGACGGCGGTAACAGTGCGCGGTGTATCGACCAGCGGTTGGGTCAGCAGCGAGTTGCCCGATTGAACGGCCTGATATCCGGCTTCGGGGTTGGCGTAGGGCGACAGACCGTTCTCGCCAGCGACGGGCGCGGCGGGGGCGGCAGCAACGGGGACCTCGGCCACGACGGGTGCAGGGGCGGGTGCCGGTGTCGCGCGGGGTGCAGGGGCCGCCGCGGCGCGTTTCTTGGCAGGTTGCGGCTTGGGCTTGGCAGCCTGCGGCTCGGAGGTTTCAACCTCGATCCCGGGAAGCAGCAGCGGCTCGTCGCTGGATTGCGCATAAAGTGCTGCAGGAGACGTCGCGCCGATGGCGGCGGCCGTCATCATGCCGATGCTGCGGCTGGCCGTGTGGCCACGCAAGCTGTGTGGTGTTTTCGTCTGAGTCATATCGCCCTCGTCATTGCCCATTCGGGCTGTTTTTAGGGGGCTGGTCTGGACGATTGGCTACCTATTCACGGGCGGGTTACTAAGGCTGATAAAAACAATCAAGTATTAAACTTCGGCAACCTTACAAAAATTTCAAGGGGTTGTAGCGTTGCACATAAGGCGTTGATCGGGCGCGAGAAACGCCCGTTAATGCAGCGTCGGTGCTGCTTCCATTTGCGCGACCTCGCTTGGTGCGCTCAGGCGCATCCGTTTAAGCGCAAGCCCGAAATCCGCAGCAAGCGATGCCACCAGCGGGGCCATATCGGCGCGGACCAGCAGGGTCGCGATCAGCATCGCGTCTTCGCGCTGTCCGTCCGTGGCTGTCGCGATGAAGTTCGCAAAGCAGGATTCGTCCGATCCCAGACATTTGCACGTGACCGAATGGCGCATCAAAGGCCGCCGCCCGAACCGTGCACAAAGCGAGCATAGCTGTTCAAACGTAGCGAGCGCCTTGCTCCCGTTGGTGTGGCCGAGGACGCTGGCAAAATCGCTGCTGACTTTTTCCTGTGCGTCAGGCCCGTCACACCACATCCGCAAATAGATGACCGACGCGGCCTGAAGGCTGTCCAACTCTGTGATGAACCCTACCGGGGCGCCGCCGGGGTGCTGATGTGCGTCATTCATTTGGTCAGGATCAATTTGCCAGCGCGTGTGATTCGCAGGGTGTAGGTCTGGGTATCCAGCACGATTTGGGCGAGATCTCCGCCTTCGGTCAGGTCGCGGGCAGAGTAGGTCGGCAGCGCGTTCATCGGGGCTTGGGTCTTTGGGGGGGCGTGAAATGTCATAGGGCTGCTCTATCAATGGTCATGGAAAAGGAACGTTGCACGCGGCACCGATCATCAGGCAGCCCTGCGGCTTGGTCCTGACGGTGAACGGCAGTTTGCGTTCTGGGGAATGGTCTCATCGTGGGACTCCTCACATCATATGTGTCGGGCGTCCCCGTGGTCACGGGCGGGGTGGCTAGACGTTTCCATAAACCTGATCGAAATTATAGGGTATGTCAATCCGACAGTTTTAGTCGGAATACTTTGGGCGCATTTTTGTTTGTCTGTGCCGTGCAAAAGAATACCCCCCGCAGCACGGGGCGGCGGGGGGTATAAGGCGCTTTGACCGGCAAAGCACAAACGTCGGTTAGGGTTGCGTTATTGCGTCTTCATCTCGGCGCGCAGGCCGCGGAAGATTGCGTAGCACAGGAACAGCAGCACCACAGTAAAGGGCAATCCGGTAGAGATAACCATCGACTGAAGCGACTTGAGCCCGCCTGCAGACAGCAGCAATACGATCGCTACGGCACCTTCGAAGATGCACCAGAACACGCGCTGTGGCGCGGGCGCATCAACCTTGCCGCCTGCCGTGATCGTATCGATCACCAGCGAGCCGGAGTCAGACGAGGTCACGAAGAAAACGATGACCAAGACGATACCGATCAGCGATGTGATCCCGGCAAGTGGCAGCGCATCCAGCATGGCGAACAGCTGGCGTGGCAGCTCGGCTTCTTGCGCGGCGGTGTAGCCGTCGCTGATCACCTGATCGATTGCCATGCCACCAAAGACGCTCATCCACAGGACGCAAACGAGGCTCGGGATCAGCAGAACGCAGGTCAGGAACTCACGTACGGAACGGCCACGGCTGACGCGCGCGATGAACATGCCGACGAAAGGCGACCAGCTGATCCACCATGCCCAGTAGAAGGAAGTCCAGCCTTGCATAAAGTTCACGTCTTCACGGCCGATCGGATTGGACAGACCGGGCAGATATTCCACATAGGCCAGCAGGGATGACCCGAAAGTCGACAGGATCGCCAGCGTCGGTCCGACCAGCAGCACGAAGGCCAGCAGCAAAAACGCCAGACCCATGTTGATCTCTGACAGGACTTTGACGCCGCCATCAAGGCCGCGCAGCACGGATACGGTCGCAATCGCGGTGATGCCGGTGATCAGCAGAACCTGAGTTGTGGGGCCAACTGCCACACCAAAGAGCTCGTTCAAGCCCGCGTTGGCTTGCGTGGCACCCAGACCAAGCGATGTCGCCAGACCAAAGAGCGTTGCAAATACGGCGAGAATGTCGATCACGTGACCGGGCCAACCCCAGACGCGTTCCCCCAGGATCGGGTAAAAGGCAGAGCGGATGGTCAGGGGAAGACCCTTGTTATAGCTGAACAGCGCCAGCGCCAGACCAACAACGGCATAGATCGCCCAGGGGTGCAGGCCCCAGTGGTAGATCGTGGCCGCCATACCCAGACGAACCGCTTCGGCCTGATCGCCCGCTGCCGCGCCCAAAGGTGCCCAATCGGTGCGCAGGCCGTCTTCGCCAACAGCAGTGCCACCCATGGAGCTCGAGAAATGCGATAGCGGTTCAGAGACGCCATAGAACATCAGACCGATGCCCATGCCCGCCGCGAACAGCATCGAGAACCATCCAAGGTAGGTATAGTCGGGGCTTGCTTCGGCCCCGCCAAGGCGCACACGGCCCAAAGGCGTGATGATCAGGAACAGGCAGAACAGCACAAAAATGTTGCCGGCAGAGATAAAGAACCAGTCAAAGCCCTTTGTCACCGACGAGAACAGCCATGTGAACAGCGCGCCAGACTGTTCGGGCAGCGCGAGTGTATAGAATACAAAGGCAACAATACACACACCCGAGATCGCGAAGACCGGGTTGTGAATGTCGAAGCCGAAGGGCCCCACGCTGCCTTCTTTGTTGTCTTGGCCGATCTCATAATCCGTGTCGATTACGGCAGCGGCCCCGTCGGGTGTCGGGATACCCGGCGACGTTTCATCTGTCATTAGATGCTCTCCATTTTATGTATTTGCGACTAATCATAGCGCAACTCCGACAAAACGACCACCGCTGCGCGGGAATTAAGTAAATGAATATCATGGCTTAGCCCCCGGATGCGGGCTTGACGCCCCGTTTGCGGGTCGCGGGCTATGCGTTTTTTCCGTGCTTTACCGCGAATCCCCTCTTTGGATTCGGGTGAAACACCGGGGCGGTTCCGCGTGCCACACTGCCCACGCCCGTCTGAACGGAGGGGGCAACCGCACCGCGGGATAGCGCCCTATCCCAAAAGATATGCCGTCCTATCCGTCCATGGCCCCGACCCACCTGCTTGCGCAAATGAAAGCGCGGGCGTCTGCGGTCACCATGGTCCCATGACAAATTTTTTCATCATGGGGGATGATATGAAAGTTACTTGCACACTACCAATTATCGCAACCGCGGCACTTCTGGCCGCTACCACCGTCAGCGCCGAAGGGTTCAGCCTGTCCGGTGCGCGCTCTGCCATGCAAAGCGACATCTCGTTCAACGTCATGCAGTCCGCAGGGCAGGGCCAGATCAAGCTGCGCCATAAGATCCAGCCCAAAGCGCAGGTCCGGTCCAAAACCGTGAACAGCCGCAGCCGGTCTTTCCAAGAGCTCAGCGGGGTCAGCACTGCCGCGGACCTCAAAAGCCTCATCGCTTGGGCCGAGGCGGGCCCAAAGGGCTATGACGCCGTGCAGTACGGGGCCAAACGGCTGCCGCCACAGCGTCCGACGCAAATGACCATCGGCGAGATCTACCGCTGGATCGACCGCACGCCGGGCCAACCGCATGCCATCGGTCGATACCAATTCATTCCATCCACGCTGCGCAGTCTGGTGCGACAGGCGGGCCTGAGCAAGAATGACCGCTTTACCTCGGCCGTGCAGGATGGGCTGGCGGATATCCTTTTGGTCGACGCGGGGTTTAACGCCTTCAAGAAAGGCAAGATCAGCCGCCACCGCTTTATGGAAAACCTTGCACGTATCTGGGCCGGTTTCCCGACCTCTAACGGGCGGTCCTATTATCACGGCTATGCGGGCAACAAGGCCGTCATCTCGTGGAACGAGTTCGACGCCGTGATGAAGAAGATTTTCGCAACCAAACGCGGTTGACCCCCGCGTTAGGGCTTGTTCCGGGCGGACAGCCGTGGCCCAATGGCCGGGTCTGGTGTCCGCCTCGCGGAAGAATCGGGAAGCTGGTGAAACTCCGGCACGTGCCCAACGCTGTAATGGGGATGGTTTGCGCATAGGCCACTGGACTATTCCGGGAAGGCGCGCGGACCAGACGACCCTAAGTCAGAAGACCGGCCAGACAGTACAGCTTGCCCCGCATGGACAGCGGGATTGGCGCATAAACGTATTGTTGGGGACTGAACAATGCCGATACCCTCTGCGCTGGCACCCGCCGCGCCTTTTTCAGATGCTGAACGCGACGCCGTCTACAAGGCGATCTTTACCCGCCGCGATGTACGCGATCAGTTTTTACCCGATCCACTGGCCGAGGATGTGTTGCATCGCATATTGACCGCCGCGCATCACGCACCGTCCGTCGGGTTGTCACAGCCGTGGAATTTCATCGTCATCCGCGATCAGGCCGCACGCGATCAGGTCTGGCACGCCTTCAACCGCGCCAACGAGGAAGCCGCCCAGATGTTCGAGGGCGACCGCCAGACAACCTACAGGTCGCTGAAGCTCGAAGGTATCCGCAAGGCACCGGTCAATATCTGCGTGACCTGTGACCGCAGCCGTGGCGGCAAGGTCGTGCTGGGGCGCACCCATAATCAAAGCATGGATCTTTATAGCACCGTCTGCGCGATCCAGAACCTCTGGCTTGCCGCCCGCGCCGAGGGCATCGGGATGGGCTGGGTCAGCGTGTTCCGCGATGCCGATCTGCGTGACCTGCTGAATATCCCCGACCGGATAGAGATCGTCGGCTACCTCTGTCTGGGCCACGTGGACGAGCTTTACCAGACGCCCGAACTTGAGGTGAAAGGCTGGAGCAAACGGCTCTCCGTGGACGAGATGATCTTTGACGGTACGTGGCAGGGCGACCCGTAGTCCCCGCCCGTCCCGCTCACGTTGTCATCTCCCGCAATGCGGGTATTTTGCGCGGTCAGCGGAACTATGCCGGTTCCCTGACGTTGCCTTTGTGAAGCCAGTGCATCCCGCGTCTGGCACGCATAGAGGAAGTATTCAAAATGGGCGGTATCATTTATCTCGTTGGTCTTGTGGTCGTGGTTATGGCGGTGCTGTCGCTGGTCGGCTTGGCGTAAGCAAACGCCGGGGAGGCATTTACATGAACACGACACTCACTGAAAAAACTGCCGATGGATCCTATGTCGACTGGCCCGCAATTTTCGCGGGCACCGTTGTCGCTGTGGCGATCGGCCTTTTGCTGACCACCTTCGGCGCGGCACTTGGCCTGTCGTCGATCACGCTAGACGGTACCGACAATTCATCGACGCTTGAACTGGTGCTGACCGCGCTGTGGATGGTGATCACGCTGGTCGCCTCCTATCTGGCCGGTGGTTATATCGCGGGCCGCATGCGCCGCCGCGTCGAAAGCGCTACGGATGATGAAGTCACTGCACGTGACGGGATCAACGGTCTGGTTGTTTGGGGCCTCGGCTCTGTGATCACCGCCGTGATGCTATCCAGCGCGCTGAGCTTTGCAGCCAATACTGCGGGTAATGTTGCTGCGGGTGCGGGCAAAGCCGCTGGTACGGTCGTCGAAGCTGCGGGCTCTGCCGTGGGAGGTGCTGCCTCCGGACTGGCCGATGCGGCGGGTGCTGCAATCCCGGATGAGGCCAAGAATGATCCGACCGATTACCTGTCGAACCAGCTTTTGCGCCCCAATCAAGTCGATCCCCTGACAGCCGATCCCGAGCAACTGGCAGAGCAGACCGCCAGCATTGTTGCGAATATCTACCGCACGGGTGAGGTGAGCGAGGAAGACCGGACCTATCTTGCCGGCGCTGTTGCTGCACGCACCGATCTGACCCAGGCCCAGGCGAAAGAGCGTGTGGATCAGATCGTGACCCAAGCGCAGGAAGCACGTCAGGAAGTCGAAGACGCTGTAGCCGCTGCCAAGGCCGAGGCTGAACAAGCCGCAGCAGAGGCGAAAGAAGCGGCGGTTGAAGCTGCGCAAACCGCGCGTAACGCCGGTATCCTGACCGCCTTTGTGCTGGCCGCTGCGTCGCTGATTGCCGGTGTGGCATCCGTTGCAGGGTCGGTCCATGGGGGCCGCCACCGCGATCAGGGCCGTCTGTTTGCCGGTCTGACATATCGCGGCTAAATTGCTTCACGTGAAAATCGAAACCCCGGCGGCGCAAGCGGTCGGGTTTTCTTCTGTCATCGTGATTCGGGATGTTTCGGGGCAGGGGGCGCTGCGACGACTTCAGGCGCATCCATGGCACATGCCAAAACCGCAACGCCAGATAAATAAGGCATCAGGGCAAAGCGATATGTTTAAAGGGGGGATCTGGTGCTGAAGGGGAGGATTGAACTCCCGACCTCGTCATTACCAATGACGCGCTCTACCACTGAGCTACTCCAGCACTGTGGGCGGGTGATTAGACCCATTCGCAATATGGTGCAAGCGTAATCTGGACCATATCGGTCCGCTGCGCTAGACAATCGACATGTCAAAGGATACCGCCCCACAAAAGCCGCCAAAACCCAATGTATTGCGGGAAGACAGGCTGAAAGCCGCGCTGAAAGCCAATATGGGCCGACGCAAGGCGCAAGCGCGTGCGCGCAGCGACAAAAGCCAAAGCGACGACACGCAAAATAATAACGCGCAGACAGATAACGGGCCGACCGGCCAAACCAAGGAAGGCTGAAGGATGGATTCGATTGTGGTCAGAGGCGGCGGTGCGCTGTCGGGACAAATTCCGATTGCGGGGGCCAAGAACGCCTGTCTGACGCTTATGCCCGCGACCCTGCTGTCCGAAGAGCCGCTGACGCTGACCAACGCGCCGCGCCTGTCCGACATCCGCACCATGACCGAATTGCTGCGGTCCCTGGGGGCGGAGGTGACATCGATGCAGGACGGTCAGGTTCTGGCGATGTCGTGTCATGGCGAGATCAACACGCGCGCCGAATATGACATCGTGCGCAAGATGCGCGCGTCGAACCTTGTGCTGGGGCCGCTGCTTGCCCGCGAAGGGCACGCGCAGGTATCACTGCCCGGCGGCTGCGCGATTGGTGCGCGCCCAATGGATATTCACACCGATGGTCTGGCTCTGATGGGCGCAGAGATCGACTTGCGTGACGGTTATCTGCACGCCAAGGCGCAAGGCGGGGCATTGAAAGGTGCGGTCATCGACTTCCCCTTTGCCTCTGTCGGCGCGACCGAGAACATCATGATGGCCGCGACCTTGGCCAAGGGCACGACGGTAATCAACAACGCCGCACGCGAGCCCGAGATCGTGGATCTCGCGGATTGTTTGCGTGCTATGGGCGCGCAGATCGAAGGCGACGGCACCAGCCGGATCGAGATTCAGGGCGTAGACCGCCTGCATGGGGCCACCCACCGTGTTGTGACCGACCGGATCGAACTGGGCACCTATATGCTCGCCCCGGCGATGTGCGGTGGCGAGGTTGAATTGCTGGGCGGGCGCATCGACCTGCTGTCGGCATTCTGCGAAAAGCTTGACGCGGCAGGGATCGACGTGACCGAGACGGACAAGGGTCTGAAAGTCGCGCGGCGCAATGGCGTGATCAACGCGGTGAATGTCACGACCGAACCTTTCCCCGGTTTCCCCACCGACCTGCAAGCCCAGATGATGGCGCTGCTGTGTACGGCGGACGGTACCTCGGTGCTGGAAGAAAAAATCTTTGAGAACCGCTTTATGCACGCGCCCGAGCTGATCCGCATGGGGGCCGATATCGAGGTCCACGGCGGCACCGCGACGGTGCACGGCGTCAAAAAGCTGAAAGGTGCGCCGGTGATGGCGACCGATCTGCGCGCGTCGATTTCTCTGATCCTTGCCGGTATGGCCGCCGAAGGCGAAACGCGCGTCAGCCGTGTCTACCATCTGGATCGCGGGTACGAACATGTGGTGGCTAAACTGCGCGGCGTGGGCGCAAATATTGAACGGATCAAAGACCAATGACCGAAGATGCACGTTTCGAAGACGGGCGCGAAGCCCCGCTGAACCTCGGCGCGCTGGATGCTGATGACCTCAAGGTGATCTCCTCGCTGGCGCAGGATGCCGTGTTTCCGGGATCGGAGATGCGCTGGCTGCAAAAAGAAGGGCGCTTTGCCCTGTTGCTGAACCGCGTGCGGTGGGAAGACGCGGGCAAATCGCGCCACGCCCCGGAACGCGTGCAAACAATCTTGATGTTCAGCAACGTGCAGCGCGTGTCCAGCCAGGGCGTGAACAAGGGGGATGCGGATACCATCCTGTCGCTGTTGCAGATCGAATTTACCGAAACCGATGCGCCCTCGGGCGACGTGCTGCTGACCCTCGCGGGGGACGGCGTGATCCGGCTGACGGTCGAAGCGCTGGATGTGACCTTGAAGGATGTGACGCGCCCCTATGTGGCCCCGTCGCGCAAGCTGCCGGAACATCCAGCGTAAGCGTTCTTCCACATTCTGTGCCGTGCGGGTCGCCCGCGTGGCATCCCTTCAAAGCCCATTGCACGTTGCAAAGGACATCCGATGCCCCAATTCCTAGACTTCGATCAGCCTGATTTCGAACAGGCGTTCACCGCGCTGCTTTCTGCCAAACGTGAAGACAGCCCCGATGTGGACGACACGGTGGCCGAGATCATCGCGAAGGTGCGGTCCAAAGGCGATGCCGCTGTGATCGAGCTAACCCAGAAGTTCGACCGCATCGCGCTGACCCCAGACACCCTGCGCATCACCGCTGCTGAAGTCGACGCCGCGGTTGCCGAAGTCTCGGACGCGGATCGCACAGCGCTTGAGCTCGCCGCGGCGCGTATCCGTGCCTATCACGAACGGCAGCTGCCCGAGGATGCGCAGTGGCAGGACGACGCCGGTGCCACGCTCGGCTGGCGGTGGAGCGCGGTATCCGCCGCAGGGCTTTATGTGCCCGGTGGTCTGGCAAGCTATCCTTCCTCTGTCTTGATGAACGCGATCCCGGCCAAGGTCGCGGGGGTTGAGCGGCTTGCGATGGTCGTGCCCACGCCGGACGGGGTGCTGAACCCGCTGGTGTTGCTGGCTGCGCGGCTGGCGGGCGTTGACGAGATTTACCGCATCGGTGGGGCGCAGGCGGTGGCGGCGCTGGCCTATGGCACCGACACGATCCCCCCCGTCGACAAGATCACCGGCCCCGGCAATGCCTATGTCGCTGCCGCGAAACGGCGGGTGTTTGGCAAGGTGGGCATCGACATGATCGCGGGCCCGTCCGAAATTCTGGTGATCGCGGATGGGGACAACGATGCTGACTGGATCGCCCTTGATCTGCTCAGCCAGGCAGAACACGACGAAAGCGCCCAATCGATCCTGATCACCACGGACAAGGCGTTTGGCCGCGCGGTGTCGGATGCTGTGGATGCACGGCTGGAAACGCTGGAACGGCGCGCGATTGCGGGCACCAGCTGGCGCGAGAACGGGGCGATCATTACCGTGCCGGATCTGGCGACAGCCGCCAAGCTGAGCAACCGTATCGCACCTGAACACCTTGAGCTTTGTGTCGCGGATGTGGATGCGCTAAGCGCGCAGATCACCCACGCGGGCGCGATCTTCCTTGGCCAATGGACGCCCGAGGCGATTGGCGATTACGTCGGCGGGCCGAACCACGTGCTGCCCACTGCGCGCTCTGCGCGGTTTTCCAGCGGGCTGTCGGTGCTGGACTTTATGAAGCGCACGACACTGGCACGGATGACGCCGGACGCGCTGCGCGCGATCGGCCCGTCGGCGGAACGTCTGGCGCGATCCGAAAGCCTTGAGGCGCACGGTCTGTCGGTCACCGCAAGGCTGCGCAAACTGAACGACTGACGCAACGGCCCTTTGCCCGGCCCGCCGATGTCAATTGTAGAACCCCGCCGCCCGGTCTAAGGTCGGCGGGATAGACACTAAATGAGACGTCCCCATGTCCCGGATCACGCATATCGCGCTTGACGACGCGAACCTGCCCCCGCCCACGCCCGAGATAGAGCAAGAGCGCAAGGTCGCCATGTTTGATCTGCTGGAGGACAATGTTTTTACCCTGCCGTCGCGCGATGATCGCCCGGTGCCACAAGGGCCGTACCATCTGGGCCTGTCGATCCGTGATAAACGGCTGGTGTTTGATGTGAACACCGAAAGCGCTGAAAAGGCGGCGGAATTCCATCTGTCGCTGGGGCCGTTCCGGCAAGTTGTCAAAGACTATTTCCAGATTTGCGAATCCTATTTCGAGGCGGTCAAGAAATCCGCCCCCTCGCAGATCGAGACCATCGATATGGCGCGGCGCGGGATTCACAACGAAGGCTCTCGGGTGTTGCAAGAGCGGCTTGAAGGCAAGGCCGAGATCGATACAGATACGGCCCGCCGCCTGTTCACCCTCATCTGCGTTCTGCACTACGGCGGCTAGATGACCCAGAAACTGCCCCAATCGGTGCTGTTTTGCTGCGATCACAACGCGGTGCGGTCGCCTATGGCCGAAGGGTTGATGAAAAAGTTCTACGGCACGGGCACCTATGTGCAATCCGTCGGCGTGATGAACGATCTGGAAATCGATGGTTTCTCTATCGCGGTGTGCCAAGAGCTGGACGTGGAACTATCCCGCCACCGGTCTCGCAGTTTCGACGAGATGGAGAATTGGGGCGATGATCTAAGCTCTTTCGATCTGATCATCGCGCTGAGCCCCGCCAGCCAACGCCGCGCGCTGGAACTGACGCGGTTCTATCATCTGACTGTGGAATATTGGCCGATCCTCGACCCGACAGGGTTGGGGGAAACGCGCGATGCCAAGATCGCGCAATACCGCGCCGCTCGTGATCAGATCAAAGACCGGCTGATTGACCGTTTCGGCCCGCCTTCGCGGCCACAGATTTAGGGCAGGGGCGTGCCCCTGCCGCCGGTGTCACGGTCTTAGGTGGCGCTGCACAGCGTCGATGCTGTCTGACCATAGGCTTTCCATACAGCCCAGAAATCATTGTCGCTTTTGCGGTCGGACTGGCGCGCCTCTTGCAGGCTGTGAGGGTCCGAGAAAACGCGTACGCCACGGCGCTGTTCTGACGAAGAAAGCTCTTTGTCGGCAACGGCCTGGATACAGCCGCAGCGCGCCGCGCTCGCCTGTTTGCGCCCCGATTTCATGCAGGCGTTGTGGATTGGTCCGGTGGCGAACAAGACAGCGCCCCGGCCAAAGCCGCCGCTGGGGTTATAGCCGCGCGGTCCGCCGCAAGCGGCCAGCGTGCCAACAACACAGATTATCGTGAAAAGTCGTACCATCGTTTTGCCTCATCTCTCGGACGCCGGGTTGATCCCGAGGCTGCCCTAACTGCTGCTGGCATTTATGCCGGAAAACTGCAGATTGAGCAATTCACGATTGGGGGCGCAAAACGGAAATGCCTTTGCCCGAACAGGTCGGGCAAAGGCGTGTGTTGCTTAGAACTTCCAGCGCGCACCAACGAAGGTCACGTCCAGATCCTGATAGGAGGCCGACGGATCGTCGAAGTCATAGGTGCGGTGTGTTGCGTAAAGCTCGGTGTTGTACGCGTCGAGGCGCTGAACAACGGCGACACCCACGGAAGAGGTGCTGGACCCTGCGACAACAAAGTCGTTCCCGTCGTAGTAATCAACGGAGAAGGATGTCGAACCCGCTGCGATGTAATCACGGGTGATGCCCGCTTTGATGTAGGCGTAGTCTGCGTCACCCGCAACGCGGCGACCTGCGGAAACCGCGAGGTTCAGACCGGTTGGTTGGTGCAGAACAGCGGCGGAGCCCATGACCAGATCGTTGCTGGTGTCGCGGAACGAATAGCCCAAGCGCGCGTCGACCGAGTAGTCGCCGTAGTCTTGAACGTAGCGTGTGCCGACATCGGTGTAGTCGTTGTCATCGCCCGAGCTCAGGACTTCCTGACCGTAGGAAACCGATGCGGAGAAGCCGTTGAACACAGGTGTGTCATAGCGCACGCGGAAACGGCGGCTGCCGTCGAAAGAGCTGTTGGTGCCCCCGATTGTGACGGTGGACAGGGTGCCATCCGCGAAACGCAGTTGCTGGCTGCCCGCGATGTCGCTGATGCCCACATAGGCGGCAACACCGGTGCCCGAGAAGTCAGCTTCGGCCGAGCCATCTGTCGACGTGCTGCCTTGACCAAACGAGAAGATACCCGCGTTTGGCGTGCGGTATGTCAGGTCCAGTTTGCGCAGTTCGGTGCGGTGGTAGTCGAAATCCAGACTGTCGTCGTCGCCATTGATGGCGGAGGACCCGGTCAGGCCAAGGCCTGCTTCGAAGGTCAGACGCAGTTCGGACCCGTTTTGCAGCGCTTGGGTCATGGTCAGACCAACGCGGCTGTTGGAGTTGTCGTTGTCGATAAACGTGGTGTTTGTGTCTTCACCATCGTCAACGCTCAGAACGCCAAAGTTCAGTTGGCCGTAAACGTCCCAGACGGGGCCTTCTTGGGCCTGTGCCAGCGCGGGAAGCGACGCCAGACCAAGGGCTGCAACGGTCACTGTGCCAAGCGAGTGTTTCATCTTCGCCAAGCGAGTGTTTCATCTTCATCTCAAAATTCCTTATTCGCCCGATCTGCAAGGGTGCAGACCATTTGAGAAGGCCGATCTAACGCCGCCGCCCGCGGGATAAAACCATAAGGCAGCCATACGAAATGTCGGTGTTGCAACATTGCTAAAGGGGGCGGTACCGCGCAGTACTGCCAAGCGCCTTGATATATTGGCGTTGGCGGCGGTATGCGGTTTCTGCATGGCAGGTGACCGCGAAAAAATCACATCCCCCCTTTGACGTTTGCGATCAGAATGCAGGTAAATCCGCCGACGCGCGTCAAATGCCCTAAGGATCAAGGGGAACAGGCGATCCAGCCCATTGACCAGCGCTTGAATCCGCACCATATCCTTGCCTCATGACACCACTTTCACATATCCGCAATTTCTCCATCGTCGCGCACATCGATCATGGTAAATCCACGCTCGCCGATCGCCTGATCCAAGAGACGAACACCGTTTCCCTGCGCGATATGAAAGCGCAGATGCTCGACTCGATGGATATCGAGCGCGAGCGCGGGATCACGATCAAGGCCCAGACGGTGCGGATCAACTACACCGCCCAGAACGGCGAGGAATATATCCTCAATCTGATCGACACCCCCGGTCACGTCGACTTTGCCTACGAGGTCTCTCGCTCCATGCGCGCGGTCGAAGGATCGCTGCTGGTCGTGGACAGCACCCAAGGCGTAGAGGCGCAGACGCTCGCCAACGTGTATCACGCGATCGATGCGGATCACGAGATCGTGCCGGTTCTCAACAAGATCGACCTGCCTGCGTCCGACTGCGACCGCGTGGCGGAACAGATCGAGGATGTGATCGGGATCGATGCTTCCGAAGCGATCCGTGTTTCGGCCAAGACAGGTCAGGGCATTGTCGAAACGCTTGAAGCCATCGTGCATAAGCTGCCCGCACCAAAGGGCACGCAGGACGCGCCGTTGAAGGCGATGCTGGTCGATTCATGGTACGACAGCTATCTGGGCGTCATCGTTCTGGTGCGGATCATGGATGGTCAGCTGAAAAAAGGCGACCGTATCCGCATGATGCAGAACGGGTCGGTGCACCACGTCGACCGTATCGGCGTTTTCCGCCCCGCCATGACCGAGATCGACAGCCTCAACCCCGGCGAGATCGGGTTTCTGACCGCATCGATCAAACAGGTCCGCGACACGCGGGTCGGGGATACAATCACGCACGAGAAAAAGGGCACCGAAACCCCGCTGCCGGGCTTTAAGCCAGCGCAGCCCGTGGTGTTCTGTGGTCTGTTCCCAGTGGACGCAGCCGAGTTCGAAGACCTGCGCGACAGTATCGAAAAGCTGGCGCTGAACGACGCGTCTTTCAGCTTCGAGATGGAAACATCCGCCGCCCTGGGTTTCGGTTTCCGCTGCGGTTTCCTTGGCCTGCTGCACCTTGAAGTCATTCGTGACCGGATCGAGCGCGAGTATGACATCGACCTGATCACCACCGCGCCGTCGGTTATCTATGACATCCACATGAAAGACGGCACGGTCGAGCAGTTGCACAACCCCGCCGACATGCCCGACCTGACCTTCGTGGACCACATCGAAGAACCACGCATCAAGGCGACCATCCTTGTACCGGATGAATATCTTGGTGACGTGCTCAAGCTGTGCCAGGACCGCCGCGGCATCCAGATGGACCTGACCTATGCGGGCAGCCGCGCGATGGTTGTCTATGATCTGCCGCTGAACGAAGTGGTTTTCGACTTCTATGACCGGTTGAAGTCGGTGACCAAGGGCTATGCCTCGTTCGACTATCAGATGATCGGCTACCGTCAGGATGCGCTGGTCAAGATGTCTATTCTGGTTAACGACGAACCTGTGGATGCGCTCAGCACTATGGTGCACCGCGACCGCGCCGAAATGCGCGGCCGTGCCATGGTTGAAAAGCTTAAAGATCTGATCCCGCGTCACATGTTCAAGATCCCTATTCAGGCGGCCATCGGCGGCAAGGTGATCGCGCGCGAAACCCTATCGGCAATGCGCAAGGATGTGACCGCGAAATGCTACGGCGGCGACGCCTCGCGGAAACGCAAGCTGTTGGATAAACAGAAGGCGGGTAAGAAGAAAATGCGCCAGTTCGGCAAGGTCGACATCCCGCAAGAGGCATTTATCTCTGCCTTGAAGATGGACAGCTAAGACGATTATTTAAAGGGGCGCTTCATGCGCCCCTTTTTCGTTGAATGACATTAAAGGTCAGGGCAGCTCTGGCATCTGTGCCGGCACTGCCCCACCGTCCAGCAGCCGCGCCAGACAAGCGTGGGTGAACCCCCAGATATCTTCGTCATGTACCAGGTGGTGGGTCAGAAATCCCAAGGGTTCCTGCGGGTCCGTCAGCCCTTTGCGGCGGTCCTGCAGCAGTTTGGTGATATCCGTAATCAGCGTGTCCGGCGGCACAAGGCTGCGGGTGCCGCGCCAGAAAATCGGATCGATATGGGTGTTGATCTGCACCAGCCCGGGGGCGGCAATCCGGTTATCCCGCGGCAGATAGGTCGACACCCCGACATAGCCTGCGTCTGCCAGCACCGGCAGCAACCCATCGTCCAACCGGTTCCACGGCGGCACAAATATCGGCAGCAGGTCGTCGCCGAAAAGCTCTTGCATCCGGTTCAGCGCTTGGGCGAGCTCGTGGGCAGCATCGGGGCGCGGGTGCCCGAACTCTGCCTTTTTCGCCCCGTCGGGCGCGTGGCTGATATGCTGCCAGCCATGCACCAGCGGACGGATCAGCGGACGGTCCTTGCTATAGGCGGCAAGCGCGGGTTCTGCATGTTCAGGGATCACGGCGATATGCGCGGGCAGGGACAGATCCTCGGCCAGTGCGGCAAGGCGATCCAGCGCGGGGGTTGGGGCGATGGCATCATCATCGCGCCACCAGATCGGCAGGTGCAATCCCTCTGCGCGCCATATTGCAAGCTCGGCGTCAAGATTGGCCCAATCCACGGTCATCGCGTGCCCTTTCGCATCGCCTCGGTCAGGGTGACCGTCCTCGCGGCCCCGTCAAACCCGTCTGTCTGCGCAGGCCGGGTCGGGGCGGCGTGCAGAGTTGCCAAGGCGGATAGCAACCTGTCCGGTGTCAGATCGGCGCTGCGCAGCACCTCGATCCCCGGTAGCGCGGACAGCGCATCGGCGCGCAGCCCCTGTTCCACCTCGTTGCCGGCGTCAAAGGGGACAAACAGCGCCCGCACCCCGCTTTGCAGCACATCCAGCGCGGTATTGTAGCCGCACAAAGAGACAGAGGCGGCGGCGTGATACAGCATCTGGCGGAATTCGGGGCGCGCCGGTTCGATCACCACATTCGCGGGGGCATTCTGCATCAGCGCGGCGCTGCGTGCGACCGCATCCTGCCCCCCTAGCAGCAAGCGCCAGACCTGTCCCGCATCACGCGCGGCCGCGGCGCGGCAGGTGTCGAACACATGCGCGCCCACATCACCGCCCCCGGCGCTGACGATAATCTCGCCCGCGCCAAGCCGGTCGGGATGGGGGCTGGCGGGGGGCGGTGCAACGAAACCGGTATAGCGCAGCTTGCCCTGCATCGCGCCGGACACCGGCCAGCTGAGCGAGAGCGGCGTCACGGCCTCGTCCGCATGGACCAGCACCGCATCGTAATACTGCGCAACCAGATCATCGGCCAGCTGCGCCTTGGCGGGTTTGGATGGCGGGGCGAGGATATCGCGCACCGATGCGCAGACCAACGGGCGCGTGGGCAGGGCATCTGCGGCGTCAAGCAGGGCCATGAACTCTGCCTTGAGGGTGCGGCGCCCAAAGGGGAACAGTTCGGTGATCAGCAGATCGGGGGCGCGGGTCTGGATGTGGGTGATCAGCATCTCGCGTCGCGCGGCCTTCAACTCTTCAGAGGCAAGCGTGCCGTGTTCATCCAGCAGCCGTGCGAAATCCACACCGTCAGAGCGCAGCGGCGGCAGTTGCACCACGTCAACGCCGTCGCTGTTCAACTGCGGTGCGGGCATCCCGCCCGAGACGACCTGCACATCATGCCCCGCCGCCCCATAAGCGCGGCCAAGGGTCAAGGCGCGGGCCAGATGGCCGGTGCCCAGCAGATGTGTGACGACGATGCTGACCTTCATAAGCGCGGCTCCAGTCGGATGGGATCAGGGTGGGCGGCCCAGCCCGTGGGTGAAATATCCAGCAGATATAAGCGGTTGCGCTTGATCTGAAAGGGGGCGGGGCCAGCGAAACCCCAGCCGGTCGCATGGGCCAGCAAAACACGCATCACGCCGATATGGCAGACGGCGACAGTGTTGCGCGTCAAGCCGTTGGCCCAAGGGATCAACCGTGCGCGCAGGCTGTCGGGGCTTTCGCCGCCGGGTGGGGTGTAGCCCCAGCCCCAATCCTCGATATCGCGGAACCCGCTGGCGGGGTCTGCCTTAAGGTCCACGCCGTGCAGCCCTTCCCACTTGCCCCAGTCCATCTCCATCAGCGCGGGCGCGGTTTTCGGCTCGCGGTCTGCGACCAGTCGGGCGGTTTCAGCGGCGCGAGACAGGGGGCTCGACACAAGATCGGCACGGTCCCAAGGCATGGGCAATGCCAGTGCCGCCAGACCGGCACGGGCGTCATCATCCAGCGGGATATCTGTGCGCCCTTGAATGCGGCCCGCACGGTTCCAGCTTGTATGCCCGTGGCGGAGCAGGGCAAGCCGGATCACGGGCGCACCCCGCAGCTTTCCAGCCCCGCCAGCAAGGTCGCGGTGGCAGTGGGAAGCAGATGATGTTGCGCAACAAAGTCGCGGGCGGCTTGGGCGCGTGTGTGGCGTAGGGTTGTATCCGACAGCAGCGCTGTGATCTGTGCGGCAAGCGGGGCGGTGCCGCTTTCCGGCGCGGGATAGGAGGCAGGGGCCAGCACATCGCGCACGCCGGGACGGTCTTGGGCTACGACGGGCAGGCCCGCGGCCTGCGCCTCCAGATAGGCGAGGCCAAAGGCTTCGTTCACCCCGGGCCAGAACAGCAGCGATGCATGGCGATAGGCGGCGGCCATGGCGGTCGCATCAAGCTCCCCAAGAAAACGAACCGCGTCGCCAAAGGGGGTCATCATCGTCTCTATCTCGGTGCGGGCGGGGCCGTCACCCGCGATATCCAACCGCCAGCTGTTTGCTGGCAGCAGCGCCAGCGTCTCCGCGATGATCTGATACGAGGCGCGTTTGTCCCCGTCGCGCAGCATACCCACAGCCAGCATCGGGCCATCCAGCGCGGACGGCAGAGGCAAAGCGTCCTGTGCGAGAAACGGCGGCAGATGCACCAGCCGCTGCCCCACGGTCTGATCGCGGCGCAGCGTTTCGGCATCGCGGTGCGTGAGGTAAAAGATCACATCCGCCGCGTCGCTTGCGGCCTCGGCAGCTAGGGCGAAACCGGCCCACGGGCCTGTCAGCCGTTTGCGCGCACGGCTGGATTCGACCAGCAGATAGGGGATGCCAAGGGCGCGGGCAACGGCGGGGCCGATCAGGTCGGGGGCCTTGTAATAGTTATGATAGGTGATCCACGCCTGCCAGCCTTCGGCGCGACCGCGGGCGATGGCTTGGGTCACTTCGGCCTCGGCAGCGTTGAACAGCATGGCCTGCGCCGCGCTGTCGCCCGCCCCGTCTCGGCTGCGCAGGGTGCTGGCGACTGTGACGGTCGCGCCCCCCCGTTGCAGGGCAGTCATCAATCCACGCGCCATCGCCCGATCCCCCGAGGGTACCGGATGATCAGGCGACTTTAACGGAGCGTAGAACGCAAGCCGCATCAGCCGCCCTGTGCCAGCATGGCCGTCAGCCGCTTGTGTAGCTGGCGAATGCCGGGGGCCATGGTGAACTCTGCATGCAGCCGCTCGTGGGCGGCTTCGGCCAGCCGAGGGCCAAGCGATGGATCCTCCGCAAAGCGCTGCATCGCCTCGGCAAGGGCGGCGGGGGCATCGTCGCTTAGCACGCCGGTGGTGCCGCTGGTGATGAACTCGGGGATGGCGGATACGGGCGTGCTGAGCAGCGGAAGCTTCTGGCTTGCCGCTTCCATCAGCACATTGGGCAGCCCGTCACGGTCACCGTCCTTGGCAATGCGCGAGGGCAGCACGAACAGATCGGCGGCGCGCATGGCCGCGATCACCTCTGGCTGGTCGCAGGCCCCGCGCCAAGTGATCCGGTCGTTGATCCCGTGCGTTTCTGCGCGTGCTTTCATCGGTTCCGACAGGTCCCCGCCGCCGATATGGGTCCAGTGCCAGTCAAACTCATTCGGCAGCAGCGCCAACGCGTCGATCAGGTTGTCAAAGCCCTTCTTCTCGACCATGCGCCCGACAGACATCATCTGGAACGGGTCGCTTTTGGCGCGTTGGACCCGGGTTGGCGGTTCGGGGAAACGCGCCAGATCCAGCCCGTGATAGACCAGATCAATCCGGCCCGGGGCGGTGGTAAGACTGCGCAGATGTTGCGCGTTAAAGTCCGTGCAGGTGGCACCAAAGGCGGCACCGTGGCTGGCGGGGTCCAGCTTTTCGCGCAACTCCCATTCGGGCGAGGTCCAGATGTCCTTGGCGTGGGCAGAAAAGCTCCACGGCAGTTCGCGCAGGATCGCGGCATAGCGCGCGACCGAGGACGGGGTGTGCAGGAAATGCGCATAGATGCCGCGGGTCTCGGCGGGTAGCTCATGTGCCATGACGCAGGCCTGCCCAAAGCGGCGACGGCGGTTAGGTGTGTCATCGCGGGCAAGGTCTTGTTGGAAAACCTCCCATGCCGCGTCGTAGCCGGGCATGGCTTTCGCGGCCTCTTGTGCTGCGGCCACACGTTCGGGATCGTCGCGCAGGTATTCCGGTAAATAACGAACGCGCGCTTGCAGCCGGTCGTGCAACGGGTGGGTTTTCGTATCGGTCGGGTGGCGCAGCGACCAGATGTCGAACCGCAGACCAGCTTCTTCAAGGGCGACAAGTTCTTGTGCGATGAAGGTCTCGGACAGGCGGGGCCAGCCTTTGACCACAATGGCGAGGGGGGCGGGGGCGAGGGGGGCAGGGGTGTCGGTCATGCGCCACCGCCCATCAGGGCGCGGCCCCGTTCAACCACCACGTCAAGCCCGTCCAGCAGCCCGTCTGCACCGGCTTGCGAGGGTTTGTTCTGATGCGGCAAGTTGCGGATTGCGGCGATCATCGCCTGCGGCGTCATGCCATCACGGGTTTCTTCCAGCATTCGGACAAGCCCAAGCTCTTCGGCGCGGCTGGCACGGATCCATTGTTCCAATCGGGGCACGGTGCGCGGCACGATGACGGCGCGTTTGTCAAAAGACAGCACCTCGCAGAAGGTGTTGTAACCGCCCATGCAAACCACGCCCTCAGCCCCGACATAAAGCTGTTCGATCCGGCTATCAAAGCCAAGCGCGGTCACCCGTCCGCCCAGCTTGGCCACCCGCGCGTCAAAGGCGTCGCGGACGTCGCCGGACAGGAAGGGGCCGTAGATCAGCTTGGCATTTGGCGTCAGGTCGGGGTCTTGCTCGTAGGCGTCCAGCACCAGCGACACCATCGCGGCACCGTCCCCGCCGCCGCCGGGGGTAATCAGCACATAGGGCTCTTCGGCGGGGGGTGTTTCGTCCGGGGCCTCGCGGCGCAGGTAGCCGGTCCAATGCATCCGGTCGTGGGCCGCCTGCGACAGGGGCAGCCCCTTGGTCGGGTCATAGACATCTCGCATGCCGTAGACCCAAATCTCGTCATAGTATTTCTCGGTCGCCTCAACCGCGCCCTTGCGTTCCCATTCGGCGGCCAGCACCTCGGGTTCGTCCAGCACGTCGCGCAGGCCCAGCACGACTTTGGTGGTGCCATTCTCGCGCAGCCAGTCAAGGCTGGGCAGCAGTTCCCCGCGAAAGCCCGTCGGCTCTTTATCCACGATCAGCAGATCGGGGGTGTATTCCTCGATCGCGGTGCGGATCAGACCGGCCCGCAGGGAGGTAACCTCGTCGATATCAAGGCCAAGCGTTTGCGCCACATAGCTGCCGTCGGCAAGCTTCGTCACGCCCGGAAGGCGGATGTGGTCGACGCCTTTGGGAAAGGTGAAACGCCCCGCGACGGGCGATCCGGTCAGGATGATGGCCGAGGCATCTTCGTCGCCGTCCATCAAGGCGGCAGCCAGTGCGCGCGACCGCCGTAAGTGGCCCAATCCAAAGGTGTCGTGGCTATAGAAAAGCACCCGCCGCGCTGGTTTGCCATTGCGGGCGTTGTTCGAGACCGTTTGGCGCATGGGCCGATCCTAACTTAGTCAAATATCCTTGGCCGCACCTATCAGTCTGGCGGCTAGAAAGCGTTTATTGTCGAAGGCAGGTGAACCCGTCCCGCCCGATGCACCCAGAAACCGAATACACTCACATCACCTTGGTCTGCCGGTCGAACAGCCCAATAGGAATACCTTAGGCATCTATGGTGAACATGTCATGCATTTCAGCTCCTTCCGCCGTCGGCGCCCTTGAATAGGCTGCGAAAACCGGCGTTTGAGCGGGCCAAGCCCGTGGGAAGATGCGGCGCGTGTCATATTCGGCGTCCTTCGCGGTTCATCGTCAGGGGGAGTAGGTGGGGCCGGGGGGTTAAGATTGCAATGGCACGGGGGGTGGCTTAGCGTTCTGGGACTGCGCCCCAAGGCCATGAGCGAGGACATATGCGGCATTTCATCTTCACCCTTCTTTTGTCGCTGTGGGTCTTGCCCTTTGCCAACGCCGCGACGGCGCAAGGGGTTCTGTCCCTTTTGCCAACAGCGCAGGAAACTGCCGTCAGCGGTGCGGAAGGCGACGCCGCACGTCTGCAAGAGGTCATCAGACAAGCCGCTGAAAGCGGGGTGAGCGTGGTGGTCGTCGATAGCGCGGGCCAGTTGTTGAACCAGCCCGCATCTGCCCAAGCGACCGAGGGCGACCGGCAAGAGGCGGCGCTGGCCAAGGAAACCTCTGCGCTGATGCACCTGCAAGAACGGGGCAACCAGTTCCGCACTGCCTTGATCGAACGCATCGTTCAGTTGCCCGACGCGATCAACGAGGTGATCTATATCCTGCGGGCCGCCAGCCCGGATGGCACGCTTTGGGCCTTTGGTGAGACGCTGCTGGTGGCGCTCGCGCTGTTTGCCGTCGGGGCCGTGGTCGAGGTAGAGCTGTTCGGCAAGCGAATGGCACGCGGCTTCGTCACCGCCAAAGTGCAGGCGAACCCCGTTGGCTATACCGAAAAGATGCCGTTTCTGGTGTTTCGGTTCTTCATGGGGATCATCGGCGTTCTGGTGTCGATGGTGGTGGCCTATATTCTGGGCGCGCTGTTGTTTGGACCGCTTGAAGACACGGCGATCCAGTTCACTGTCACGCTGATCAACATCGGCTATTTCGTCTGTCGCGTGGCCGCGGGCCTGTGGCGGATGATCCTGTCACCCTTCCTGTCGCAATACCGCATCCCCGTGTTCAGCGACCGCGACGCCAAACGGCTGCACCGCTGGCTGTGGATGATGGCAAGCCTTGATACCGTCGCGATCCTGTTCGGTATCTGGATCGCTGAACTGGGGCTGAATTATGATGTCTATGCTTTCATCGCCTCCCTGATGTCGGCGGCGATCGTCGTGGCGAATATTCTGATGATCTGGGTCAACCGCCGCCCCATTTCAAACGCGCTGCGGCAGGGCAAGCCCGCGTCGGAATACAGCGCCGTGGGGCGATTTATGTCGCGAGCCTGGGCACCGCTGGTGGTGGCCTATGCGATTTTTGCCTGGTTCGAACTGACCTATGATCTGGTGCTCGAGAACCCAAGCTCCGTGCCTCTGATCGCGGGGGCCTATGGTATTCTGGTGTCGATCATCGTGGTCTACGGTGTGATCAACTATGCCATCGAACGCGGCTTTGCCCGCGCGCGCATGATGCGCCGCCTGAACGAGCTGCGCCGCGAGAAGCGCGCTGATGCCGCCCTGGACGAGGATGCGCCCGAGGCCGCCGGCACTGCGCAAGCGGATGATACCATGTCGCTGGACGAGGCTGACCGACAGGCGGCAATGGTGCCACGCCAAAGTCTCACCAGCTTTGAAGGTCTGGCGCGGCGCGTGGCCGGTATCCTCGCCTTTGTTACGGGGGCCTATGCGTTCTTCTATATCTGGGACACAGAGGCAACGTTGATGGTCGAAAGCCACGCGGACAAGCTGCTGGACGTGATGGTGATCCTGTTTATCGGCTACGTCGTCTATCACGCCTTCCGCATCTGGATCGACAGCAAGATCGAGGCCGAAACCGCCGACCAGCCCGAGGCGGAACTGGGCGACGAAGGCAGCGGCGCATCCTCTGCCAGCCGATTGGCAACGCTGCTGCCGCTGTTTCGCAACTTTGTCCTGATCGTTCTGATCGTGACCATCGCCCTCATCGTGTTGATGGAATTCGGGATCAATGTCGGCCCGCTGTTCGCCGGTGCGGGGATCGTCGGTGTTGCCGTCGGCTTTGGCAGTCAGGCACTGGTGCGCGATATCTTTGCCGGCGCGTTCTTTCTGTTCGACGATGCCTTCCGCAAGGGGGAATACCTTGATGTGGGCGGCGTGAAGGGCACGGTCGAGAAAATCTCGGTCCGGTCGTTCCAGCTGCGCCACCATCTGGGCGCGCTGCACACTATTCCCTTTGGCGAGCTGCAGGTGATGACCAACTACAGCCGCGACTGGGTGATCATGAAGCTGCCGTTGCGGGTGACCTATGACACCGATGTCGAACGCGTTCGCAAGCTGATCAAAAAACTTGGCATCGCGCTGCTGGATGATCCGGTGATCGGCGACAACTTTATCCAGCCGCTGAAATCGCAGGGCGTGATTGAAATGCAGGATTCCGCCATGATCATCCGGGTCAAGTTCATGACCAAACCCGGGGATCAATGGCTGGTGCGCAAGAAGGTCTATGAGGAAATCCGAGCCTTGTTTGAGCGCGAAGGAATCCGTTTTGCCCATCGGGAGGTCACTGTGCGTCTGGCCGACGGTAAGGTCAAAGACCTGAGCGACGAGGAACGCGATGCGGTGACCGCAGCGGCGCAGGCATCGCTGGAAGAAGAGGCACAAACCGGCCCGGAACCGGGCGGGGACGACCGATAGCCGCGTCTCGCGCAGTTGTGACATTGAAACGGCGGCGGCGGGCGCTAGCATCATCTTCACCTGCAACAGGAGAATTCCCATGAAACAGTCCAGACGCCAATTCCTGACGACCACCGTCGCCACCGCCGGGGTTGTGACGCTACTGCCTTATGCCGCGCAAGCCGCGGCTCACGGCGGTAATATGTTCCCCATGACCGGCGGCGAGGTCAAAGTGCACCCCATCGACCACGCGTCCTTTGTGATGGAGACGCCAGCCGGCGTGATCTATTGCGATCCCGTGGGCGAGGTCGCCAACTACAGCGATTTCGCCACCCCCGATCTGATCCTGATCACGCACGAGCACGGCGATCACTATAACGCCGAAACACTGGCCGGTGTGGTGGGCGAAAACACGCAGATCCTTACCAATCCTGCGGTCTACGACATGCTGCCCGAAGCACTGAAGGCCAAGGCGAATGCACTGGCCAATGGCGAGCAGGCGATGTTCAACGAGGTCTCGATCGAGGCGATCCCCGCCTATAACACCACCGAAGAACGCAAGCAGTTCCACCCGCAGGGGCGTGACAACGGCTATATCGTGAACCTCAGCGATTTCCGCGTGTATATCTCTGGCGATACCGAAGCGACGCCGGAGATGCTGGCGCTAGAGAATATCGATCTGGCGTTTGTCTGTATGAACCTGCCGTTTACCATGGACGCGACCTCGGCCGCGGCTGCGGTGTCGACGTTCAAACCCTCCTTCGTCTACCCCTACCATTACCGTGGGCGCGACGACGGCACGCAAGACCCCGCCGCCTTTGCCGCCATGGTCGGTGAGGGGATCGAAGTCAAAATGGGCGACTGGTACTAACCCGGCGCAGCGGGGGGCCAGCCCCCCGCACCCCCCCCCGGGATTTAGACCATTTGGAACTGAAGGCCCCAGTGGGTCAGGATTTATACGGATCAAGACTTGCGCGCAGACCATCGCCCAGGAAGTTGAACGCCAGCACCACGACGATGATCGGCAGCATGGGAATGGCGGTCCACCAGTAGATTTCGATGCTCGCCAGATTTTGCGCGTCATTCAGCATGACGCCCCAGCTGACCGCGGGTGCGCGTAGGCCCAACCCGAGGAAGCTCAGCGCGGTTTCCCCAAGGATCATCGCCGGGATCGATAGGGTCGCGCTGGCGATCAGATGCGACATGAAATTCGGCAACAGGTGTTTGCGGATCACCCGTGCGGGCGACGCGCCCATCATCTCCGCCGCTTTGACGTATTCCTCTTCACGCAGGCTCAGGAATTTTGACCGCACCGCCCGCGCCAGGCCGGGCCAGTCCAGAATCCCGAGGATGATCGAGATGATAAAGAACACCGACACCGGCCCCCAGTTCGACGGCACCGCCGCCGAAAGTGCCAGCCAGAGCGGGAGCTCTGGCAAGGACCGCAAGATCTCGATCGCGCGGTTGACCAGCCAGTCGGTCTTGCCGCCGAAGTAACCGGCCAGCGATCCAAAGAAAATCCCCAGCACAAAGCTGACCGTGATGCCGATCAACCCCACCGTCAAGGACAGCTGCGCGCCATAGAGGATGCGGCTGAACACATCGCGCCCCAACCGATCCGATCCCCAGAGAAACACCGTCGCCCCGTCAGGCGCGCAGAATAGGTGGGTGTCGCTGGGGATGACAGCAAAGAGGTGGTAGGTTTCACCCTTACAAAAATACTCAATCTTGCGCGGGTTGCTGGTATCGGTGTCGTAGACCCAGCGGAAATTCACCAGATCCGCAGTGCCCGTCGTTTCGTAGACGAAGGGGCCGATGAAACTGCCCTCGTGCCAAAGGTTGATGCTTTGGGGGGGCGCGTAGATGTGTTCGGCGTTGCGCTCGTTTGGTGTGTAGGGCGCGATGAACCCCGCCACTGGCAGGATCAGATAGCAGAAGGCCAGAAACAGCCCGGATACCAGCGCCAGCTTGTGCCGCCGGAACTTGCGCCACATGAGCCGCGCGACAGAGGCGTCCATCTCGGCCCGCTCAGGCGCGGAAAGATCGGCGTCGTCGGTCCAGGGGGTGGTGTCGACAAAGCGGTTGTCCGGCTGGATGCTCATGAGCTGCGTGCCCCGTAACGGATGCGCGGATCAAGCAGGACCAGCAGCATGTCAGAGATCATCGTGCCGATCAGCGTCAGCAGGGCCACGAACATCAGGATGAACGCCGCGAGGAACTGGTCTTGGGACTTCAGCGCCACCAGCAGATAGGGCCCGATGGTTTGCAGGCCCAGCACCACCGATACCAGCACAGAGCCCGACACCATCGCAGGCAGCAGGTTCCCGATATCCGCGACAAAGGGGTTGAAAGCCACGCGCAACGGGTATTTCGACAGCAGACGCGCGGGGCCCATACCCTTGGCCTTGGCGGTTTCCACATAGGGTTTATCAAGCTCGTCGAGCATATTCGCTCGTAACCGCTGCATCATCGCGGCGGCACCGGCGGTGCCGATCACAAAGGTCGGAACGATCAGGTGCAGCAGGACCGAGCGTACTTTCTCCCAAGACATGGGCTGGCCCTCAAGCTCGGGGGCCATAAGCCCGCCAATCGGCAGGTCAAAGTATTTATGGCCATAGTAAAACAGGATCAGTGCCAGCAGGAAGTTCGGTGTCGCGAGCCCGAGGTAGCCCAGAAAGCCGGCGGTATAATCGACCCAGGTCTCGGATTTGGCTGCGGCGAGCACCCCAAGCGGCAAGGCGATAAGATAAACGAATAATACCGCGGCGAGATTGACCAGCACCGTCATCCATAGCGCATCGCCGACGATTTCGCCCACGGGGCGGTCAAACTCGAACGACCAGCCGAAATTACCTTGGATCAAGCCGGCAAACCCCTGCGGCCCCGGCACCATGCCGACCCAGATCAGGTATTGCTTCCAGATCGGTTCATCCAGCGCGTATTCGTGGCGCAGAAACTCGGCCTTGGCGACGCCTTCGGCCTGACCCGTGGCGCGCAACTCGGCGATCTGGTTCGACAGATAGTCGCCGGGGGGCAGATTGATGATGACGAAGACCAGAAGCGAGACCACCCAGAGGGTCAGTAGCATGGTGATGAAACGCCACACGGCGTATCGGAGGAAGATCATCGGCTTACCTGCACATGGGGGTCTTGGAAGTAGAATTCGTCGATGCGGTGAATGCCGAAATGCGCGCCGGGATCAAAGGCCCAGATTCCATGCTCCGGTACATTCATCAGATCGTTTGAGACGACGACGGGTTGCGGGGCCTCGGCCAGCACGCCGATGGCGAATTGCTGTTCGGCGTGGATGGCGAACATCCGCTTCCAGATGTCTTTGCGCACCTGTGGGTCGTCGGTGTGGTTCCAGTCATTCGCCAGCAGCATCAGCCGTTTCGCGGGCTGCATATCAGGGGGCGACCCGGCCTGTCCGACTGTTTGGTAGTATTGTCCCCACATCGGCCAGGCAAAGAATTCCTGATTGGTCGGCGCCAGATAGGAAGGAGAGGTCGACGGCCCCGGAAGCCCGTTGTCCCAGCCGAACCAGACCGAGGCCATGGTCCGCCCCGCATAGATCCGGTTGCGCAGGATATCGCGGTCCAGCGGGCGCATGATCAGGCGGATGCCCAGATCACGCCACGTGTCCGCGATGATCGCCAGCGCGTTTTCTTCCTCGCTGCGTTCGCCGGCGGTTTCGATCACGAATTCCATCGGGCGGCCATCGGGAAGCTTGCGGAGCCCTGCGGGGGTGCGGTCGGTCAGACCCATATCATCCAACAGCGCGTTGGCATGGGCGAGGTTCATCATGGACCACGCATGTGTGTTGTCGTCGTTGTAAAGCGCGCTTTGCGACAGGGCGGACATGCCGCCTTCGCTGGCGAGGCCGAAATAGAGCGCGCGGTTGATCATGCGTCGATCGATGCCGAGGCTCAGGGCGCGGCGAAAACGCACGTCGCGCATGACCTCGCGCCACACGGGGTCGGCGAAATTCAGGTTGGGATAGATGGCGATCTGGCTGGCGGCACCGTTGGCCCAAAGCAGGGTGCGGTATTTGCCGCCGTCCGCCTCGCCTTTCTTGAGGATCGCGACATCGGGGAAATCGAGCCCGCGCGCCTGCAGGTCGACCTCGCCCGCGTTGGCCTTGGCCGCGATCAGCCCACCACCGACCACGGTCATCTGCACCACATCGATATAGGGCAGCTGCACGCCCCGGCTGTCGATACGGTGGAAATAGGGGTTACGCACAAAGAGCTTGCGCGAGCTGTCCTTGTCCGAGGAGTTGATCCACGGCTGCAGGGTCGGCAGCGCGGGGTTGTCGAACTTGTACATATTGTCGCGCTTGTTGTGTAGCGCGGCCCAGCTTTTGACCCGCGCGGCTTTGACCTTTTCGACCAGCGCATCGGGATCGGCGAACTTCTTATGGAACTGCGACAGGTAGTGGGCGGGGCGATAGATGAACGGCGGGCTTGCTTGCGCCAACAGCGGCAGAAAATTCGGATTGGGGATCTGCCATTCGAACACGACCGTATGTTCATCGGGGAATGTGACCTTTCCCAGGCGGTTGTCCACGATCATGAAATCCGGCGGCCCGCTGGGGGTGATGTCAGGGTCGTTCGCTACATTTTCCCACCAGTAGCGGAAATCATCCGAGGTAAAGGGCATGCCGTCCGACCAGCGGTGACCGGGGCGCAGGTGTAGCGTGAATTTGCGCCCTTCTTCCACGTCCACCGCGGCGAGGATATCGGGGGCAAGCGTGTAGTCAGGCTGATACCCCACCAGCCGCGCATAGCCGTAAACGACCATCTGCCGCACGTCTTTGGTGCGCGAGATCAACGTGCGTAGCGTACCGCCCTGACGCCCAAAGCTGCGGCCCTTGGCTTCGAGGTCGACGACCAGAGGCTCTGACGGGATGCGGTCCTGCACGTGGGGCAGGCTGCCGGCGTTGACCTCTTGCGCCCAAAAGCTGCTTTCTTGCAGCACGGGGCCGTCGCTATGCGCGGCAAGGGGCGCAAAGCTGAGGGTCGCGGCGAGGGCAAGGAGGAACTTACGCATGACAACGTACCTTATGGCCGGGCTCAAGCTCTCGCAGGGCGGGGGCGTGATGGCCTTCAAAGCGGAACTGTTCGGGCCAGAGCGTGGGAGAACCCGCGCCCTTGGCGACCAGATCAAGATCGATGGGCCGGCTGATGTCGGGTTCGGGCTGTGCCGCGATCAAGGCGCGGGTGTAGGGGTGTTGCGGATTGTAGAACAACGTGTCGGGCGGGGCCTGTTCGACGATCACGCCAGCGCGCATGACCGCGACCTCGTCCGCGATGCGGGCAACGACCGCCAGATCGTGGCTGATGAACAGATAGCTCAGGTTGGCGCGGTCGCGGATGTCTTCGAGCAGGGTCAGAATTTGCTCTTGGACCGAGACATCCAGCGCCGAGGTGGGTTCGTCGCAGATCAGCAGCTTCGGATCGAGCGTCAGCGTGCGGGCAATGGACAGCCGTTGGCGCTGGCCGCCTGAAAACGCATGCGGGAAACGGCCAAGCATATCAGGGTTCAATCCGACCCACCGCAGCATTTCGGCCGCCTTTTCACGGCGGTCGCGGGCTGTGCCGATGTTGTGCACCTCCATCGGTTCGGTCAGGGCTTGCTGCACGCGCATCCGCGGGCTGAGCGAGGAATACGGGTCTTGAAACACCATCTGCGCTTGCCGTTGAAATGCGGTGCGTTCAGTGGGCGACAGATCATGCACGGCCAGCGGTGCGGCGGCGGGGTCGGGGCGAAATAGCACTTCGCCGCCGGCATCGGGACGTTCGGCCCCCATGGCGATGCGGGCGCAGGTGGTCTTGCCCGATCCGCTTTCGCCGACAATCGCCAGCGTCTTGCCACGGGGCAGGTGCAGGTCAACGTGCTGGCAGGCGGATACGGACACCGGCTTGCGCCAGCCGCCCGCCCGCATGGTATAGGTCTTGGACACGTCGCGCAGATCAAGGATCACATCGTCTGCGGGCTTCGTGGAAGCGGGGGCAGGGGCGGCCACGGCGGGGATCATCGGGGCGGCAGCGAAAAGCTTGGCGGTGTAGGGGTGGGCAGGGCTGCCCAACACCTCTTGCGCATCGCCCCGTTCCATCACGCGGCCCTTGTTCATCACCACGACACGCTGCGCCATATTCGCCACGACGCCCAGATCATGGGTCACAAGGATTACGCCCATACCGGTTTCTGCCTGAAGCGACCGGATCAGCCCGAGCACCTGTGCCTGTGTCGTCACATCCAAGGCGGTCGTCGGTTCGTCCGCGATCAACAGCTCGGGCTTGGCGACCATGGCCATGGCGATCATCGCGCGTTGGCGCATCCCGCCGGACATCTCGAACGGATAGCTTTTCCAGGCGCGCAGGGGATCGACAAAACCGACCTTCTCAAACTGTTCGAGCACGGCACGTTTGGCCGCCCTTCGTCCCATATTGCGGTGCAAACGCAGCACTTCGGCGACCTGATCCCCAAGCCGGTGCAGCGGCGATAGCGACCGCATGGGCTCTTGAAAGATCATCGAGATGCGATCCCCCCGAATGGCGCGCATCTTCTTTTCGGGGAGGGACAGCAGGTTGACGGCACCCTCGGCCCCGTTGAACCGGATCGACCCGCCGCGCATCTGTGCCGCATCGGGCAGCAGGCGCAAAACCGACCGGCAGGACAGCGTTTTGCCGGACCCGCTTTCGCCCACCAGCGCGAGGGTCTCGCCCGCGTTCAACGCAAAGCTGACGCCGTCCACGACCGACGGGCCGTTGCCGAAACCGATCGATAGATCATTTACTTCAAGAAGGGGGGCCATTGTCATCCCAAGCGGGTCAGAGCGATCATTACCTATCGAGTGAAGCCGATAAACACCCAAGCGTCTAGGGGGCAGCGCAAAAACCAAGCGTCAGCGGTACACAAAGGGCGGCGGCGTCCCCATGTTGCATCAGTACGACCCAACCCGAAGGAGAACCGCGATGAGCCGCTTGGACATATTTATCAACCGTATGGTGTCACAGCGTGCGTGTATCGACCATGCCGCCGCCCTGACGCAGACAATGACGGGGCCGGTGTTCGAGCTGGGATTGGGCAATGGCCGTACCTTTCACCACATCCGTGAAACGATGCCTGACCGCGATATCTTTGTGTTTGAGCGCGCGGTTGCATCGAATCCCGATAGCACGCCCGAGGACCATCAGCTGATCCTGGGGGATGTGCACGAAACCCTGCCTGCCGCGCGGGCGCGCTTTGGCGCGAATGCGGCGCTGATTCACGCGGATCTTGGCGGGCATAACCTTGCAAAAAACGATGCTTTCGCGCGTGAAATCTCGCCCTTGGTCGAACCGTTATTGGCCGTCGGGGGCATCATGGTGTCCAGTGACCGGATGTATTTCGACAATTTGATCGAAATCCCCTTACCACCTGAAGCTGTGGAGGGGCGCTGCTTCATGTACCGCCGCGAGAAGTCGTGATCTGACTTAAGTAATTGATAAATAATGGGTAAATATAAAGCGGCGTCGGTATTCCGGCGCCGCTTTAAGTTTCGCTTGCACGTTCCATATCCCCTCCCTAGTGTGCGCCCGAGACATAGTGAAACGATGTTTCGCATGGTAAAACAATTCTTGGGAGGGAATTACATGTCCTTTTTGAAAAACCTATCTTTCGCTGCTGCAATGACTGTGGCTGCTTCCGTTGCCGGTGCTGAAACTGTGTTGATCCACGGCGAAGCAGGCCCGAATCGCGGTGCCCGTGCAGACGCGTTGCAGTGGTTCGCCGATCAGGTTGCAGAGCGGTCGGAAAACGATCTGCGCCTCGACATCCAGTGGGGCGGCGCGCTGTTCAAGGCGAATGCGGCCGTACAGTCCATCGGTGACGGTGTGGCGGATATGGGGTCGGTGATCGCGGTGTATTACCCGCAGGAAATGGCCGCCTATGGCATCGCCGATCTGCCCGTAAACAACCCGGACGCCTGGGTCGGTATGCGCGCCACGGACGAGCTGATGCGGTCGAACCCCGCGATTGCGGAAAATCTGGCTGACAAGAACCTCGTGTATATCGGGACATGGACCACCAGCCAGGTGAACATCGGCTGTAAGGGCGACGCGATCCGTTCGGTTGCCGATATCGCCGGCAAGAAAGTACGCGGCACAGGGGCCTATGGTAAGGTCTTTGGTGACGAAGGCGCGAACATGGTCAACATGTCGATCTATGACGCGTACCAAGGGCTCGACACCGGTCTGATCGATTGTAGCCAAGGGTATTCCTACGCTGTTGCCGCGCTGAAGCAGGCCGAAGTCATGGACAACTACACCCTGTTGAACTGGGGCCAGGTTGGCGGCGTCGGCATCTTCATGAACAAAGACATGTTCGATGCGCTGTCCGAAGATCAGCAAGCTGTGCTGCTGGAAACCGGTGCTGATCTGTCCGATGAATTCGGCCGCATGATCACAACCGCGAACGACAACGCCATTGCCGCGATGAAAGAGCAAGGCGTCGAAGTGTTCGAACTGCCCGCGGAAGAGCGCGCCAAGCTGGTCGAAGGCGGCGAGAAGTATCTGGCCGAGTGGGTCGAGACAGCCAACCGCACCGGTCTGCCGGGCGAGCAACTGCTGGAAGACTACAAGGCGCTGATCGCTAAATACACGCAAGAGCGCGACGAGAACGGTTACCCTTGGGCAGCTGACAACAACTAAACACAAGCTTTGGGAGGAGCAGGGACCATGTTGGTACCACTTGAGAAAATCCTGTTGGGGTTGGGCGCGGCTGCGGTCATCCTTTTGGGGATCTTGATCACGTCCAACGTGGTCGCACGCGCCGTCTTCGCATCTAGCGTACCCGATAGCGTTACTTTGGTGCGGGAGCTGATGGTTGCGGCCATCCTCCTGCCCCTTGCGGCAGCGACCGCAAACCGCGCTCACGTTAGTGTGGCTTTTGTGTCCGACCGGTTCGGGCCCAAACTCCGGTCCTGGCTTATTGTGCTGGGGTCGGTCATGGGGATGATCGCCTTGGGCGGTCTGATCTATTCCGGCGGCCGCGAATTCCTGAGCGTTTGGGAAAAGGGCAGCTTTTTCTACGGTGACCTGAACCTGCCCAAATGGCCCGGACGTCTGTTGTTTGTGGTCGGTATCGCCGCCTGCTGGCTGCGTCTGGCGGAATTGGCGATCCGCGATGTGCGGACCATCCTGTCCGGGGGCATCGTCTCGGACGAAGAAAACCACACAATCGAGCTCGTTGCCGAAAAAGAGGTGCTGTAATGGATGCGTCGACCATCGGGCTGATTGCCTTTGCTGCCGTTCTGATCCTGTTGGCGCTGCGTGTGCCGATTGCCTTTGCGCTGGCCAGCGTCGCGACGATTGCGACCTTCTTTATCTTTGCCTTCCGCACCGGCACTTTCATGCCCGAACGTGCCATCCGTGCCACAACGTCGATGGTGTTCTCGAACTCCTTTGACCTGATACACTCCTACGATCTATCGATGATACCGCTGTTTGTCGCCCTTGGGCACATTGCCTATCGCGCGGATATCACGACCAAGATCTACCACGCGGCCAAGGTTTGGCTGACGCGTCTGCCCGGCGGTGTTGCCATGGCAAGCGTCATGGGCTGTGGCGGGTTTTCGGCCATTACCGGCAGTTCTATCGCCTGTGCCTCGACCATGGGGAAAATCTGTACGCCCGAGATGCTGCGCATGGGCTATGACCCGCGTCTGGCAACAGCGTCGGTCGCGGCAGGGGGCACGCTGGGGTCGCTGATCCCGCCGTCGGTTCTGTTCATCATCTACGGTATCTTCACCGAGACCTCGATTTCGTCGCTGTTCCTCGCGGGTGTTTTGCCGGGGCTGCTGACGCTGGCGGGCTTTATCCTCGTGATTGCCGTCTGGGTCTGGCGTTCGCCCGAAATCGCCCCTTCGACAGCGACACGCTACTCCGCCAAAGAACGCTTTGCGGCGGCGGCTGAAAGCTGGCCTGCGGTCATGCTGTTCGTGTTGATCATCGGCGGTATCTACGGCGGTATCTTTACGGCGACCGAAGCGGCGGCTGTCTGCGTGGTCGCGGCGACGCTGATCGGTTTTGCGCAGCGCAAGCTGACCTTGCAGGGCCTGTGGGACGCGGTGAAAGAGACGTGCATCCAGACCGCAGCGATCTTCTTTATCGCGGCAGGGGCCAAGATTTTTGTGGCCTTTATCGCCCTGACCAACGTTGCCCCGATGATTGTGAACGTCGTGGCCGAGGCAGAGCTGTCCGTCGTGGTCCTGCTGCTGGCGATTGCCGCGATCTATCTGCTGCTTGGCATGTTCCTTGATCCCATCGGCATCATGGTTCTGACCCTGCCGCTGATGATCCCGCTGGTGGAAAGCTATGACATGAACCTGATCTGGTTCGGTGTTGTGGTGATTAAGCTGCTGGAAATCGGGCTGATCACGCCGCCTGTCGGGTTGAACGTCTTTGTCATCGCCAATGTGGTGGGCAAAGAGGCTCCGATCGACAAGATCTTTGCCGGTATCACGCGCTTCCTCAGCGTTGACGTGATCGTGTTGGTGCTGATCATGTCCTTCCCGATGATCTCGCTGCTTATTCCTATGGCGGCGCGATGAGTGGGGACCCCACAGACAGGAAGTTTGCCAACACTTTGGCGCGGGGGCTTGCTGTATTGCGGGCCTTTCGCGCCAGTGACAGCGGGCTGACCCACGCGCAGATTGCCGACCGGACGGGGCTGCCCAAGCCTACGGTGTCGCGGCTGACCTATACGCTGTGCGAATTGGGCTACCTCAGCCACGGCGGGCGCAATGACCGCTTTCGGCTGGGGCCGTCGGCTATCGCGCTTGGCTCTGTCGCATCGGTGGCGGTGAACTTTCTGGATTTGGTGTCCGACGCCATGCAAGAGCTGGCCGATAAAACGGGCACGCTATTGCTGGTCGCCGTGCGCGACGACGAGAAAATGATGCTGGTGCGCACATGGCGGCCACAGAACGCTTCGACCATCTGGCTGGAGCCGGGGCACCGGATTCCCGTGTTCGGATCGTCGTCAGGCATGGCCGTCGTGGCGTCACTTGGCGAAGAGCGCTTTGAGCAGTTGACGCCCGAAGCGGATATGCGAAGGTTCCGGGCGGAGGGATATTCGCAATTGATAGAACAAGGGTTCGCCTACGCGTCGGAGGGCACACGATATGCCAGTACGATCAACGCCGTAAGTGTCCCCTATTTTGCCGAAGAGTTCGGCGAACCGGTATCGTTCACCGCCGGGGCCATGCCACATGACTTGCCCGATTCCCGTATCGTGCAAGAGGTCGGCCCCGCGTTGCGTGAACTGGTGCGCGCGCTTGAACAGCGCACCGGGCGCACCCCCGCGCTCAGCCGCCGGGACTGAAACAAGACTAGACCAAGGAATATGCTAAATGACTGACAAGATTGGATATACCCGCAAAGGCGACGTGGCCGTACTGCGGATCAAGAACCCCCCGGTCAATGCGTTGTCCCATGCTGTTCGTGAAGGTCTGGTGGCCGGTATGGCGCAGGCCGAGGCCGATGACGGCGTCAAGGCCGTGGTTATCGTCGGCGAGGGCCGCGCCTTTATCGCCGGTGCGGATATCACCGAATTCGGCAAAACGCCGCTGGAACCTTTCCTGCCCGATGTGTGCAAACGGATCGAGGATTCTCCGCTGATCGTTGTCGCCTCCATGCATGGTGTGTCCTTGGGCGGCGGGCTCGAGATCGCGCTGTCGGCGCATTACCGCGTAGCGCAGCCGTCGGCCAAAGTGGGCCTGCCCGAGGTACATCTGGGCCTGATCCCCGGTGCCGGTGCGACCCAGCGTTTGCCGCGTCTGATCGGTGTGGACCCCTCGCTTGATCTGATCACCTCTGGCCGTCAGGTCAAAGCGGCCGAAGCCGAAAGCCTTGGCATTGTCGATCAGGTCACCGAGGGCGACCCCGAGGATGTGGGCGTCGCCTATGCCGAGAACCTGATCGCCACCAACGCACCGCGCCGCCCCGTCAGC
>Ga0114905_1000093_pt1 | contig 67673 bp, 53 predicted proteins | sample MalvireepMed_b05_FD_83499 | JGI IMG/M metagenome (GOLD analysis project Ga0114905, IMG submission 83499) | Marine viral communities from the Global Malaspina Expedition - Malaspina viral metaG DeepMed_b05 | ecosystem: Environmental > Aquatic > Marine > Oceanic | place: Mediterranean Sea...
AGGAGTGTATGGTCGTAGTCTAGACCATAGCGTAGAGCTTAGGCTGTGTACGCTGAAGTGTCCGTTAAAGTGCGGAAAGTTATCGTTTTCGAGGAGGAACTCCTTCAAAATGATAATAGAACTGCTATTGGGTACTACAGGTAGATTCTAGAGTCCCCCAATAGTGAGAACCACATAGATTTTTTTAAGAAAAGTGGTGTTAACTTAAGACCGTTCACGGGGAGTAGTAGTAAGACTCGAAGGATCCTAAATGGTATGATAAGAACCGTACCGAGGCTACCCTACTACTGCTCCCCAACAAACTACAGGAGAAAATTGTGTATGATATGAATCAAATATACTGGATGAGGATTATCATTATACTATGTATTAATCACACAGTCTATTGTTAGGAGGCACAAACATGAGTAAGAAGTACGGAGTCTGGGTAACTGGAAAGCATAACGTAAAAGGATGGCTCATAGATGATGATGGCTACTGTACTTATGACACCCTAAGAGAAGCTAACAAGGATGCTAATGAATTTAGCAACGCCTTCAGGGGAAGAGTAACAAAATACGAAGGAAGAAAGTTTAAGAAACCATCTTGACATTCTTGAAATCTATGGTATAATGATACTATGAAAGGAAAATACCATGTTTGATCCTGACATTGATGAGGATGATGGAGAGATGATTGACTGGGATACTCTGTTACCCGAATGGCTTTATGATAATCATGGAATTTCTTGGAACATAGAGGAGGATTGTGATGACAACAGTTAAAGAGCATATAGAGAATCTTAATAAATACAATCCCGAAGATCATGTGTGTCTAACAATATGGACGCGGGAAGATATAATATGGAGAATAGATCAGCTAGTAGGCAACGTAGAGTTTCATGACGAGGATCTTGACTGGATACTAGAACAGATGGAACATAATCATGACGCTAACTATGGTATCAGTTGGGATACCATAGACTGGTGGATTGATATAGTAGCTGAAGAGAAAAGGGAACTAGAAAAACGGGAGAAAACCAATGCCTAACTGGTGTCAAAACTTTGTGAATATAACTGTCTGGGGAAAAGATGATGAGGAGATTGCGAGAGAAATCTTTGACCTTTTCTATGATGATTCCAATGGTGAGGATGAAGTAACTTTTGAAAAGGTATACCCTACGCCAGATGACCTAAGTAGTAAACAAGAATATGACTGGCACATAAACCACTGGGGAACCAAGTGGGATGCAGCGTCTTCACACATAGAACTCGACGGTGGCTACGTAGAGATGCGGATTGAAACTGCTTGGAGTCCACCTGAAGGTGTCTACTGGGCGTTCATGAAGTGGCTAAAGGACAATGGCTATGAAGATAATGTCGATGTCGAATGGTTCTATAAAGAAAGAGGAATGAGATTATCTGGCTGGTGTGGAGATAACACAATAGCTGAAGACTATGGTATAGTATATGATGCCCATAATTGGGAAGCTAGTATACCTGAAGAAAACAGGATAAGATAACTAAAGAAATGTCGCATCAAGACATGGAAAAATAATAAGGAGGTACGGTTCGTGTATAATTATAAGATTACATTTGAAGAGTATTATGAAGACTATAATAGTTTTGATGATTGTCTCAAAGCCTTTCGGATAATGCTTAATGACTTATCAAATGATAAAGATCAGATTCCACTCTACTTTAATTTTGATGAGTATGATAAAGAAGAGGAAGCTCTTCATGAGCACGGATATATAAATCGGAAAGGACAGGAACTCTGATGACTACTGCAAAAGAATGGATCGAGCGTTTAACAAATGAATATGATGGTGATGAGACGATTTGTGTGGTAGTGTGGAGTGCTGAGGATGTGGATACATTACTAGGCGATAGGGCTATGGAAGTTTCTCGAATCGAAATAGATCATATGCTATCATCTATAGAACAAAACCACGATGCCAGCTCAGGTATTACATGGCAAGATATCGAGTATCGTCTTGATGATATCCTTGAGGAGGAAGAGGAAGCTCTTCATGAGCACGGATACAATACTAGAAAAGAACAAGAAGGACAGGAGTTATAATGAAACCCGGTGAAACTATCTATGAAGTATGTATTAGTGGGTTTGAAAATCAAGATTCCGCTACAGAATTTATGTGTTTTATTGCAAATGAATATGGAATAGCACTTAATAATATAGAATTTAAAGCTCGAACCCCTGTGATTTGGGAGGATTGTGATGTACAATCTAAAGAATGATCCTTGGTATAAACTTCATGTTTATTCAGAATTACTGTTGACATGTGCCATACGGTGTGGTATAATAGTCAGCATTGGCTATCTTATATGGAGATACTACAATGCAGGTTGAAGAAAACCACGTTCCACATGGATGTTTAGATGATTTTATGTGTTTTAAAAGTTGCGAGGAAATATATGAAGTGGGCAATATGGAACCACACGACGAAGAAATATTTGAAAATGAATGGTCAAACCGTAACCTATGGATCGAAAGACCTAGCTGTTTCTGAGCAAAGGAACTTAGGTCCTACTTTTGAGGTAGAAAAATATAGAAAGAAACGGGATAGAAACAATGAATAATTATGAGGTAATATGCTACGAGTTAGCATCAAATTTAGTGACGGAGGGAGTTGTTGAAGATTGTGCGGTAGGAAATATAGGAAAACACCAATGGTTGCTTGATAGTAACGAATGGTTTCCTCTTCCTGTAATTGCTGAAAGCCTATATGAATCTCTTCTGGAAGATAGGTGTGTATTTAATTTATCTAGTGAGACAATCCATTTACTTAAGGAGTATTTGAATGAGTCATGAAATGTATAGCACAGATACTGCTATGTACGCTAAGACAAAAGCTTGGCATGGTCTTGGAACTGTTGTCGAAGACTACCCTAATGTTAAAGAAGCTCTGAAATTAAGTGGACTTGACTGGGAAGTACTACAAAGCGATTATCTATACGCTGAAGTAGAGGGTGATACCTACATTGCTGACGGTTATGTAGCTAACATCCGAAGCGATACCAATGAAGTACTTGGTGTAGTAAGCAAAGACTACCAGCCAGTACAGAATCGAGAACTGTTTGACATAGCTGAAGCAGCAGCTGGTCAACACTGCAAGGTTGAAACTGCTGGCTCCCTAAAGGGAGGAAGAAATGTTTACTTACTATTGAAGGCTGACTCGTTCGCCGTAGGCGAAGATGAGATCCAACCATACTTCGGTCTGTTCGATGGTAAGGATGGAAGCATGTCCACCTGTGGATTGAACACAGGAGTTCGTGTTGTATGTAGCAACACAATGGAGTATGCTATGAGTGGTGCTATACACAAGGTTACTCTTCGTCATCGAGGCAATACAATTGACGATGTATATGACCAAATGTGTGATGCAATCACAAACTTTAAGGAAACTGGTAAGATATTCCGAGAGAAGGTAGATCATATTGCTACCTATGCTCATTGGAATGAAGACAGGATTCAAAAATTCTTCAAAGAATGCTATGTTAATATCATTGACCCTAGCATTAAGAAGGAAAAGGATGAAGTCAAGAAAGAAAAGTATTCTATTAAGATGGGTACTAGTATCATGAAGATGCAGGAAAAGATGCAAGAAGAACTAGAACTTAATCTTAATGTTTCAACTGGATGGTTGGCTGCAAACGCTGTGACTAACTACATTCAGAAAAAACAAGGAGAGCGTGGTCGCAAGACTAGTACAGAATCTCGTATCCAAAGCAACCTTATTGGTGCTGGAGCCACACAAAGTTCCAAGGTTATGAGGACTGCACTTAATTGGAGTAGCATCAGCGATTCGCTTCCTGCTAACTGATCCCCTCTTAAACTGGAGATCCTAGGTTTAATTATCTAGGATCTCCAGTTATTATTTCCATCTCCCAATAATTGGGTAATGGAGTAACACTCCATATGCCACAAGGAGAATATATGATAAAATGGAATGAGTTATCTCCTGAGATACAGGAACAAAGGCTATCACTACAGTCTGCTCTTGAGGAACAGATGCTTTATGATGGTAGTAATAAATACTGGGATGAATATTCCAGAGCCTGTGATGAGGGTATACCTGAACAGCAGTTACTAGACTCTGTAGTTTTTCAGCTCGCTCCTGTCTATCAAGAATGGATAGATAATATATCTAAAAATAGAAAGACACCTGACTGGGTTCATCCCCTGTTAACTCTAGGTGCTGCTAAGATGGCTGACCTAACTGTTAGGTGTGTCATTAGAATGTGGCTCAAAGCCAGCATGTTTGGGTTTGGAAGAGATGATATCAAGAGTACGCCCCCTCTTGCACAGCATGTAGCAAGAACAATATCCAAGGAAGCTATTCATATCATCGCCTACCAGACGGCAAAGGAAACTTTCAAGGACGATTGGAGAAAGCAATCCAAGTTCATTAAGAACTGGACAGAGAAAAGATGTATTGCTTTCACAAAGAAAATGCTACAGATTCCCCGCATGACCTTGAAACAAAGAGATGACTTCGGACACCACATGATTAGGATTGCTGAGCTGTCCTCTGTCATCCATACATTCAGGGATAAGTATCCTCACGGAAAGAACCAATGGAGAAACAAACTATTCGTCACACTTGATGACAGTATCCTAAAAGATATACACAATAAGCACAAGTTCCTAGAAAATACGACATTATTGTATAGACCTATGGTATGTCCACCTGTGGATCATACACTGGAACGAAGCGGAGGGTATCTCCACCACTGGATCAGGAAAGAAGTGGTCCATAGATACAGCTCAGATTATATTACTGAAGAAAGAAAGATTAATCAACAATACTCTGAGCCTAGTCAGAAGGTTCTTGACGCAACCAATGCTATGCAAAGAACAGAGTGGACTATTAACACCAGAGTTTTTGATGTTATGAATAGCTTGTTCAAGAACAACACAAGACTATGTAATCTTCCTGCCTATTCTTTCGATGCCTTCTCCTTTGGAGATGAGTATCCTAAAGATAGTGGTAAGCAGGAGCAAGCAATCTGGTGTCAACGCAGAGAAGAAGCGTGGTCTGACTGGTTCAAGGAAGAACAAAAGAGAGGACGGATGTTGGTAAGACTACAGCTTGCTATTAATCTAACTCTAAATGGATTCTTTTATATGCCCATGACTCTGGACTTCAGAGGCAGGGGATATACTACCTGTGAACTACTTAGTTGTCAAGGTTCTGACTTTGATAGAGGCTTGATAATGTTTGCGAACGCTGTACCACAGACAGAAAGAGGAAGATACTGGATGAAGATCCATATAGCTAACCTCTTTGATATTGACAAAGTTAGTTTCAGTGACAGAGTTAAATGGTTTGATGATAATCAAGAAATGTTAAAGAGAATTAATGAAGACCCATACCAGAACAGAGAATGGATAGATGATGCGGTCAAGAAAAACAAATCATTCCAAAGAATAGCAGCTGTCTTTGACTACTTCAGAAAAGATGGCATGACTCAGGTTCCTGTCCAAATGGACGGTGCTTGTAATGGAAGCCAACACTGGGCTGCTATCATGAGAGATCAGGATCTTGCCAAGCTTGTAAATATTATACCGAATGAAGTTCCCCAAGATCTTTATCAGTATGTAGCAAACAAAAGCACTGAACATTTAAATGATAACAAAGAAAACCCTTGGTATAAAAAGTTTTTAGAATACTGGAAAGGAAATCTTGACAGAAAAATTACGAAACGCAGTACAATGTGTGATGCCTACGGGCTCACGTTCTATGGCATTCAGAAGTACATGAAACTTGAGGGTCATGTGGACTGGGTTCCTCATGAAACACAAGCAGGAGCAATCGTAGAGCTTGCAAGAGCTGTTCAAGCTGGTCTTGGTTCTGCTCTTGAGTCTGCCAATCATGGAAAAGAATATCTTAAAGATATAACTAATATGATATCTACTATGGGACATCACTTAACATATACTGTACCAAGTGGATTCAAGGTAGTGCATAACTATACCAAGATCCGAAAGAGGAGAAGCTTAGCTGCTCTCTTTAATAATAAAGAGCTTATATTTTGGGAGGATGCTGGAGATCTTGATGCGAAAAAAGCAGAGCAAGGTATTCCACCAAATTATATTCACTCTTTAGATGCAAGTCATTTGGTTTGCACTGTGTTTATACTGTATAATATGGGTATCAATTCTTTCAGTATGATACACGATTCATATGGATGTCACGCCCCGTTTGTGGATGACATGATAAAAATAACGAAGGAGCAATTTTATGAAATGCATCAAGTCAATCTTCTCGAAGAGCTTAAGAACCAGATCGAAGAAAGATACAGAATTAGACTACCCAACCCCCCAGTCACAGGACAGCTTAGAATCAAGTCAGTTCTGGAATCGGATTATTTCTTCTCCTGATGTTCGATATATTCTATGGAAAGATGCTCAAAGTTTCGGTGGACCTGAATGGGTTGATCATACTGAAGCCTATGAATGGGCGCACCGTACTCCCCCAACAATGAAGACAGTTGGGTTTGTATTAAAAGAAACAGAAGAGTGGATAAGTATAACAGATTCCGTTGGTCCTAACGAATGTGGTGGCGTAACCACTATTCCAAAGGTCATGATTTTATCTATGGAGAAAATAAGATGACTCTCATTCCGATCAATTCAGAAGGAGATATGGAGCTGGCTATTAAGGAGACGATTCATATAGCCAGACATAGAGGAAAGGCAATAGTAGACCTAGCATTTACTACAGAGTTTTTAGCTCAAGTATTTTTATGGAATCTAAATTCTGCTATAGCTCAAACAGGAGTTTCTAGAAATAAAGATGTAGAATTAAACATCATAATTGTAGGAGACGGTGATGCTGCCGAAGAAATACACGAATAAGTATCAAGAGATGCATGATAAAGGTGAGTTCAATGTTTGGGCTCCTATTCCACAAAAAGATGGCAGCTTCTTGCCTCCACTCGCACAGCAATGGAAAGAAGAGTGGTCACGTAGATGTAAAGCCATGAATAAAGGAAAGAAAGATGTCTAGAGTTCTTATTATAGGTGATACTCATTGCCCTGCTATGAAGAAGGGTTATGTTGATTTCCTTAATGACATGAAGAATCTATGGAACACAGATAAAACCGTACACATCGGAGATGTGGTTGATTGGGCAAGCATTAGCTTCCACGAAAAGCTCCCAGAGTTTCCTTCACCACATGATGAGTTCCATAAAGCTATGGAACAAGTACAACTATTATACAAAGCATTCCCGAAAGTTACAGTGTTGACTGGTAATCACGATGACCTACCAAAGAGAAAGATTAGTACTCTGACTTTACCAACTCAATGTATTAAAGAATATTCTAACCTTTGGAATACTCCTAAGTGGGAGTGGAAGCCAAGGTTTTCTAGGATTAGTATTGATGGAGTAGCGTACAGTCATGGTGACAGCGGTAAGGGAGGTAAGTTTTCCTCCTTGAATAATGCACATGATAATTTCTGTTCTTGGGTTCAAGGACACCAGCACTCTATTGCTGGAGTAAACTATTATGCCAACCTAACCAAAAGAATTTTTGCGCTTTCTACTGGATGTGGGGTTGACCACGAAAATCTTAGTATGTATTATGGTAAGAGATTCAACTCCAAGCCCATCGTGGGATGTGGAATTGTGTTGGATGGAGAGCATGGATTCTTTGAGCCTATGCCCTTTGAAGATTACGAATAGTTGGGTAATGGAGTAACACTTCATACTCACTAGATAAAAAAGAAAGGAGAAACCGTTGGACACAAAAACCCTCAAGAACGAGTACCGAGATAGACTCGAAAAGGAAGAAGTAATGGCAGAGAAACCAGCTGTTGAAGTTGAAAATGTTGTACGATATCTTAATGATGTTGCCGCAGCCCTAAGCCATGTTGTTAGCGGTGTTCAAAAGACAATCAGTCAATTGAATCACCAAGTATACACAATTAAACCAAATAATGAAATCACAGATCAAGAAGGAGAAAATAATGATGACTAAGATTTCCCAACTATACACTGATACTTTAGACGTACAGTGGGCGCACCTACACAAGCCAGACACTAAGTTTGGTAACCCCGGCAATCATAATATTACCGTGGTTGTTGATGAGGTACTTCAAACTAACCTTGATAATCTCATGAAAGAGACAGGTGCTAAGAAGATTAATGGTATGCGAGAAGTTGAAGGTGTAACAACCATCAAGATCAAGTCCACCATTTATACTAAAGATGGTACAAATACTTTCCCTTGTAAAGATGCAGCTGCTGAAGATACAGAAGCCGTACCTTTTGGCGGTGACAAAGTTCGTCTCCGTCTCGCCCCGATGGTAATTTCAAGGGACAATTCACTTAGTTTGTTTCTCAATGGTTGTCAGATCATAGAGAAGAACGAACAATCGAACACTGGAGGCTTCACTCCAACCGATGGATACGATGGCTCAGACTACAAAGCACCTGTAGCTACAACTCCTGAGGTTCCTGAAGTTTCCGATGACGATGTTCCATTCTGATGGAACTTGAATGGACTTTTCCTATTAGTCCAGTCGCTGCAAGTAGGCCCCGTGTCTCAAGATACGGGGCTTACTTCACTGGACCCTATAAAAAATTCAGGGAAGAAGGTTCACAAGTTATATATGAAGTGTTAGGTGCAGACTTTGATTTAATTGATCAACCTCTCATGGTAGATTTAGAATGCTATATAAAACAACCTAAATCTACAAAGCTAGATTGTCCCAAGGGAGACATAGATAATTTTATCAAAGGAATTTTTGACCTATTAAATGGTAAGCTATGGACAGATGATGGTATAATCCGTTCTGTCCATGCTACCAAAGAATGGGCTCCCAAAGGAGAAGATGGTTATTTCACGCTAGGAATTAGAAATGTATGACAATGCTTTTAAAGTTTATATCGCAGGACCAATGAGCGGTATGCCAATGCTTAATCAAAATGCTTTTCATGAAGCAGAAAAAAATCTTAAGAGATCTAATTTATTTAGAGAAATTATAAACCCAGCTAAGCTGGACACAAGTCAAGACATAGAAGAGCAAGAGCAACATGCATTAACGGATAAAGAATATAGAAAGAATGCAATCGCCAGAGACTTAAGTCTTCTTGTAGAATGTGATTCAATCTATATGCTTTCTGGCTGGGAGAATAGTAAGGGTGCTCAAGTAGAACATGCCTTGGCTAACTACTTGGGTCTTACTATTTTCTACCAAAGTAAGGCTACTATATAAGGAGAAGGAGAATATTATATAATGGGTGAAATAAGATCTAATGTAAATGAGTGGAGTAGAGAAAAAAAAGTCAAAGATATAATGAAAAGAAGAGAAAGAGTGGGAGGAGTTAAGAAATGGAAAAAAGAAAACATGCAAGTAAAGAACGACAGCTTCATGACTCCCTCGGAACAGAAGAATAAAAAATCATGGATGCCTCATATAGAAAAAGGATCACTGGCAGAAAATGGTAAGGGAGATTATAGAAGACCTCCAGCAATTACTAAAGAAGAATTAGGTAATAGATATGATTTAGCATTTGGTAAAATAACTGAAAAGGAGTTTAAGAAGCGTGAACGCACAAGAAGAAAGTCAAGTAGTTGACAGAGAACCCTGTCCATCATGTAGGAACAAGGGTAATGATAATTCAGGAGATAATTTAATAAGATACTCAGATGGTCATGGCTATTGCTTTGCCTGTGAGTACTTTGAAAAAGGAGATGGAATGACATACCAAACTACTATACCTACTAGCTTAAGTCTATCTCCAATCAATGGGGAGTGTGTTGGAAAACCTGATCGTCTTATTGAAATGAAGACTACCAAGCTGTATGGATATCAAACCGCAAGAGTTAATGGAAAGAATGTTGACATCGCTAATTATTATCTTAGCAGCGGAGAGCTTATTGCTCAGCATCTAAGATCTGAAACTAAACAATTCCATTGGCGTGGAGATACAAGCAACCTACCTCTGTGGGGTCAACACCTATGGAGTGGCAGCGGAAAGAAAAATAAACGATTGATTATTACAGAGGGCGAAATTGATTGTATGACATGTAATCAATTGCTTCAAGGAAAATGGCCTGTGGTTTCTTTACCAAACGGTGTAGCTTCAGCGGTGAAATCAATCAAACAAAACCTAGAATTTGTCACAAGCTACAACGAGATCGTACTATGCTTTGATCAAGACGAGGCTGGTCGTGCTGCTATGGCTAGGGTTGCTGAGATTCTACCTCCGGGCAAGTGCCACATTGCATCCCTACCATATAAGGATGCCAACGAATGCTTGATGAAGAATACTGGCAAAGAAGTTATCAATGCGTTGTGGCAAGCACAAGTGTATGCGCCTGATGAAATAATACATGTTAAAGATATTGTTAATAACCTAGAAAATATGGAGCCTAAAGTATATGGATTCCCTTTTGATACGCTTACTGAATTCCTTGTCGGTCAACGATCAGGTGAAATTACTTTATGGTGTTCTGGAACAGGATCCGGAAAGACCACAATCCTCAAAGAAATGGTCATGCACCATCTTGAAGAAGGTCGTAGTGTCGGTGCTATTATGCTTGAAGAATCTCCGCAGGAGATCTTAGATGATATGATTTCTATCATGATCAACAGACCAGTTCGTGCGCTTAAGGCAGCAAAGACTATGAATGATCTTCGTATTAAACTAGGAAAACCTCCTATTGATATGAGTATTGTCAGTGACTTTACTGATGAAATGTATAACGATGCAAAGGAAAGGCTTAATCAAACCAACCTGTATATATACGATCACCTTGGTCACAGTGGTTTGAATAATCTCTTCGCTCGTATGGAATACATGGCAGTATCTTTAGGAGTTGAAGTAATTATACTCGATCATATTACCGCAGCTGCTGTTGGTCTGGCTATGGTAGAGGACAAGTTTGACTCTGAAAGAATGGTCATTGATAATCTTATGAAAGAAATGAGAAACCTTGTCTCCCGTACTGGAGTACGGATTGATGTGGTATCTCAACTTAAGAAGACCAACAAAGCATACGAAGAAGGAGATAGAATTACTCTTCAAGATCTTCGAGGCTCTGGATCCTTAGGTTCAGTTCCCAATACCGTGATAGCATTGGAACGAGATCGACAGAATTCTGATGATCGTCTTGCTAATACTACAACAGTTAGAGTTCTAAAGAATAGACTGACTGGTAGAGCTGGTGTTGCTTCTGCTCTATACTATGACAGAGGCACAGGTAGGCTTCGTGAAATTGTTTTTGCCCTTGACGATACTGGACAGATTATGCTTGGAAATGACGAATGAGTATTGACTGGAAAGAAGTTGTGTGGTATAATAAGTATTGGAGTAGTCTTCAAGATCAGGACGAAGGAGATGATAATGAAATTAGTATTCGATATAGAAGCGAATGGACTGAACGAATTGATACTAGACAGGAAGGGGAACGCGATACCCTCTGGAACTAAAGTCTGGTGTCTCGTTGCAAGAGATGTTGAAACAGATAAAACATATACTTATGGACCCGATGAAATTTCTAAGGGTATTCAGTTATTACGTGACGCTGAGCTTATTATTGGGCATAATATTATTATGTTTGATAAACCTATGCTTGAGCGTTATTATGGTCCCATTAATACCCCTACTTTTGATACTCTGGTTGTAAGTCGTATGATGTATCCAGAGAAATCTAATCACCCACTTGGAGGAAACTCCTTGGAGTGTTGGGGTCGAGAGGTTGGAGTTGAGAAACTAAACTATCAACATGGATGGGATGTGTTTACTCAAGAGATGATGGATTATTGTATACAAGATGTTAAAGTAAATGTTAAAGTTTATAAAGCTCAGCAAGAATTTGCTAATAAATATCCCAAGCCTGTTTGGCTTGAGCATAATGTAACTGATATAATTAGCGAACAAACTATCAATGGTATTGGTTTTAATCTTGAAGCTGCTGAACAATTGGAGTTTGATTTACTCATTGAGAAATCTTCAGTTGAAGATAGTATGAGAGAGATCTTTCCAACCAAAGTAGAAGAACGACATTCTGAAAAGACTGGTAAGAGATTAAAGGATAAAATAACTATCTTTAATCCCGGCTCTAGAAAACAAATTGCAGAAAGATTGTCTGAGAAATATAATTGGAAACCACCTCAAACTGAAAAGGGAAATCCTAAAGTAGATGAATCAGTACTTAAGAAGTTAAAATATCCTGAAGCTACTATGCTTGTAGATTATTTTAATAACACTAAACTTATGGGTCAGGTATCTGACTGGGTTAAGAGATCGGAACATAGCCGAGATGGTAGGATTCATGGTTCTATTAATCCACAAGGTACAGTCACAGGTCGGATGACCGCAAGCCAACCCAATCTTCAACAGGTAAGTGGAGACAAGCGAGCGAGAAGATTGTTTGTTCCTAGAAAAGGATGGGTTATGCTAGGAGCTGATGCTTCTGGACTTGAAGCTAGAATGTTAGCGACTCACATGATGAAGTATGATGATGGAGCATATGCAAATGTTCTTCTTAATGATGATATACACTCTGTAAATCAAAAAGCTGCGGGTCTTCCTTCGAGAGACACCGCAAAAACTTTCTTCTATGGATTAATATATGGTGCGGGTGATGCAAAGATTGGTAAGATTGTTAATCAATCATCACACGTAGGAAGAAAACTTAAGGAATCCTACTTTGCTAAGATTCCTGCTATTAAGAAAGTTATTGATGATGTTAAGTTTCAAGTAGCCAAGAAGGGTACTATTACTTTATTAGATGGTAGAGAAGTTCCTTGTAGATCAGAGCATAGTTCACTCAATGTTCAGCTTCAAGGTGACGGTGCAATTGTTATGAAGCTTGCACAAGTTTTACTCCGAAAGAAAATGGGAACCAATCCCGCTAAATTTATGGCAACTGTCCATGATGAGTGGCAAATGGAATGCTATCCTGACATGGCTGACAAGCTAGGTCAGTGGGCTGTAGATTCTATTCGTGAAGCCGGAGAAAAACTAGGATGTATGCAGCTTGATGGTGAATATCGTATAGGTAAAGATTGGAGCGAAACACATTGATTGAAATATATATTTTATTTAGTGAACTCAAAGCACCTTGGGGAAAGGTTGTTAATATCCTAACAGGCTCTAAAATTAATCACGCTTCTTTAGTTGTTCGTGAAAAAGGTATAGATAATTTAAGAAATATCTTTGCTTTACATTGTGATATAACAATAGGATGTCGATGGGTTTCTTTTGAAACTATGAATAAGATTACTAATCCCATAGACATTTTATATTTTGGGGATGTAAATCCCCCTAGTATGCTCTTTGAAAACATAGAAACATATGATATGAATCCTTGGATAATGACTAGATATTGGTTAACAAAAGGATTTAAGAAACAAGAACTTCCTAATTGTTGTACACAACCAATCATTAGTTGGTTAAATTACTTTAGAAATTCAGAAGTCTATTCTAAAGAAGATAATTATAGTCCTATAGAGCTTTGGAAAACACTTAAGACAAGGTGTCCTAGAAAACAAAGTGTTATGGAGAAGTGGAAATGCAAATCATTACTATAAGTGGTCAGGCTAGGGTTGGAAAAACAACTACGGCTAAGATAATAGCAGAGCAAGCGTTTAGACTTGGTTTTATACCAATGTTTCTACCGTTTGCTAAGCCAATCAAAGACCTAGCAGAATCTGAGGGAATTAACAAAGACGATTCTCCTGAAGAATATAGGGAGTACTGTCAAAATATTGGTAAGGCAATGAGAGATAAGGATATAAATCATTGGATTAAATCTTGGGCAAAAGACCTACAAAAAATAAAACAATCTGAGTTTAAGGATTTAGAAAATGAGAAAAAATATTGGGAAAGAGTTATCATCTCAGATGATTGTAGATATCTTAATGAATTATCCAGAACTAGGAAACTCGGTGCATCCCAAATATTTATTACTGCGGGAAAGAGGTCGTTACCTGAGGCAAATGCAACATGGCGTAGCCACGAATCCGAACAGCTGTCAATATCAAAAGATATGGGTCATCCTGATTATCAAGACTTATTTACAACTATTATTGTTAATGAGAATACAAAAGAAAATCTGGAATCTATAGTATCAAGACGTATTAGGATGTGGCTTGGTCTTGAGATACATGATAAAGTATGTCTATGTGAGCTATGTAAAGCTCGTAGAGAAGATAGATTACCTGATATTGATGTTGTTATTGATGACTTAATAGATAGATTGTTTGGAGATTTTAATGAAGAAACCTAAACTTGCTGTTATTGATGGCGATATACTTGCCTACAAAGCCTCGTTCTGGGCTGATGTAGAGGGGATAGATTGTTTAGAAGACAGACTGGCTGTTGATTTAGAGAACTGGACTCCAGAAGGAGTCACAAAAACAATCGTTGCTTTATCTTGTCCTCGAAGTAAAAACTTTAGACGGGATATTTGGCCTCGATATAAGGCTCATAGAGACGGAACTGCCCAACCAGATAGTCTTGACTATGCTATTGAGATTTTATATGACAATGCTGATACAAGGTGTATTGATAAGTTGGAAGCCGATGATCTTATGGGACTAGCCTCCAGTAAGGGGGCTGCTATCTCCGTAACTATTGATAAGGACTTGAGATCTGTACCCGGATGGCACTGGAATCCTGATAAGGAGGAGGATAGTGTGTTCATTACAGAGGAAGAGGCAGATAAATTCTTCTTCAAGCAATGGATTATGGGAGATTCTACTGATGGAATTCCCGGTCTATGGAGGGTAGGTCCTAAGAAAGCTGAGAAGTTTCTGAATAGCTGGGCTAAGGAGTCTTGGGTTGATGAGATCTTTAATTTATATGAGAATGAAGATAGACCTAATCAATCTGACTATGGAGATATGACAAGAAAAGAGTTTGCTTTATCAATGGCTAGGTGTGTACGAATCTTAAGGGAGGGTGAATATACTAAGTCTACAAGGAGCATTAATTTATGGGAACCGAATAATTGGGTAAAGGAGATACAGCCTTGAGCAAGTTATTTGAAGATTTTATAGCAACAAGTAAATACTGCCGCTGGATTGAAGAGTCTGGGCGTAGGGAAACTTGGGACGAGTGTGTTTATAGATACTTTGATTATTTTATTGATAGATTTGATCTAGAATTCGATGATCCAGAGCTGTCTACAGCACGAAATCACTTGTTAAACCGTGAAGTATTTCCTAGTATGAGAGCTTTGATGACCGCTGGTCCAGCCGCAGACGTAGACGATACCTGTCTATATAACTGTAGCTATGTGGCTGTCAATGATACCTCTGTTTTTGCTCAAATATTGTACATTCTCTGCTGTGGGACAGGCGTTGGCTTCTCCTGTGAGCAGAAGAATGTTAATGAATTACCCAAAATACCTGATGATATTATTCGCAGAGAAGATATCAGCCTCGTAGTAGCCGACTCACGAAGGGGTTGGGCTGAGGCTCTTGATCAATTAATCTGGCATCTATATAAAGGTATTCATCCCACATGGGAAACACAACTCATTCGTCCAGCTGGTGCTAGACTTAAGACCTTTGGAGGAAGAGCCTCAGGTCCAGAGCCATTAGTCAGACTGTTTAAGTTTGTTGTGAATACCTTCATGAAAGCCAAGGGTCGCCAGCTCTCTAGTCTTGAAGTCCACGATATAGTTTGTATGATCGGTGAGATTGTTATTGCTGGTGCAGTTCGTAGATCTGCCCTCATTTCACTCAGCGATCTTAACGACAAGAGCATGGCAAAGGCTAAGAGTGGTCCTTGGTGGGAATCCTCAGGCTATAGATCTCTCGCAAACAACTCCGCAGTCTATGAAACCAAGCCGTCCTTTGCTGTCTTCTTAGATGAATGGCAGGAAATGTACAACTCAAGGTCTGGTGAGCGTGGTATTTGTAATAGAGAATCTATGAAGATGATCGCAAACATGGCTGGAAGGGATTCAGATTATGATTTTGGTACAAACCCATGTTCTGAAATTATTCTTAGGCATAAACAATTTTGTAATCTATCAGAGATTGTAATTAAATCATCAGATAATCCGTCTACAATAAGAGAAAAGATACGTTCAGCTGTTATCTTTGGAACTATTCAATCGGCTTGTACTAACTTCACCTACTTGGATCATCAATGGAAACTTAATTGCGATGAGGAAAGACTTCTTGGTGTTTCCTTTACTGGAATTTTTGACAACGAATTCTTTAGTGGTCGAGAAGACATGGACAAACTTGCCCTTCATCTTGGTCGCCTTAAGGATTATGCTAGAGAACAAAATATTATATGGGCTAGTAAGCTTAAGGTAAGTCCCAGCAAGGCTGTGACCTGCGTTAAACCAAGTGGTACTACCAGTTGTGTTGCTGGCTCATCTTCTGGTATGCATCCACGATTTAGTGAAATATATATTCGTAGAGTTCGTATGGACAAACAAGATCCAATGACAAAGTTTATGATGGATAAAAATATTCCACACGAAGATTGTAGTATGCGACCTCATAGTACTGTTGTGTTTTCCTTTCCTATTAAATCTCCTATTGATTCTATTACCCAAAAAGAACTTACAGCAATTGATCATTTAGAACTATGGAAGACATATCAACAATGCTGGTGTGACCATAAACCAAGTGTTACTATTTCTTATTCGGATGATGAGTTTCTTGCTATTGGTGATTGGGTTTGGAAACACTGGGAATGGGTTAGTGGAATTTCATTCCTTCCAAAAGAAAACCATGTCTATGATCAAGCACCGTTTGAAAAAGTAAGTCCTGAAGAATGGTTTGACCTATCTAATGGAATGCCTACGGAAATTGAGTGGTCTGAATTAATAGGCTATGAAAAAGAAGATACTACAAACAACTCTAGAGAGTTGGCATGTACTGCCAATGGATGTGAGGTTGTTGATTTAACAGGAGAATGATAATGAGTTTTATTGATGGAACTCCCTTTGGGAATTTGGTAGATTTAGTCTTTGATAGACTAGAAGAAAGATTGGGATACTCTGGTAACAAACGAACCAGATCAAAGAAGGGTACTTACATATCTGACGATCCTAGTACTCCTGAGAACGAAGCTTGGACTTGTGGCAAGGCTCCAAAGAAAAAGATTCGTAGGAGAAAAAATAAATGACTGATTATTCAAACAGATTTATAAGAAGTATGTATGGAGCTGGAAGATCTTTATCTCAAACAGAACGGCACTTGATGAGTATTGTTACAGATTTGGAAAGTAGAGTAGAAAGGTTAGAACACAATGTCTCAAAAACCTCTGAAGGAAAGACTTCCTCTGATAGACGAGGAAGTGATAAAGGAACTGGACAAACTATATCCTCCGATGGAGTACAGCAACATGTCAACACGGGAGGAGTGGGCGTTTCGGGGGGGACAAAGGGACGTAATAAACAAACTAAAGTCCGTAAGAAGACAACAGATAGGAAGACAACCAATAAGAAAGAAGGGATAGTATAATGGGTGGAAAAGGAGGAGGAGGACCTGACTATGCTCAAATGGAGCAGATGCAGCAAAGACAGTTTGCAAGAATGCAATCGCAAACACAAGAACAGATGGCAAGAGCTGAAGCTAAGGAAGCAGAACGAGAATCTTCCAGATTAGCTAGAGAAAAAGCTGCAAAAGAAGCTGAAGAACGTAAGAAAGCTGAGATCGAAACAGAAGAGACAAGAACTCAAGAAGAGATCGAAGCACAAGAAGATGTTGGAACAAGAGCAGCTGAGTCTATCTATAGAGATCGACCTGATGTTGTTCAAATTCCAAGACCGGAGTAATTAAATGCAAGAGAAAACAATAGCAGAAAGATTTAAAAAATTAGATAGTTTTCGTCATGCTAAGTTGGAAAGAGCTAGGTTTTGTTCTTCTTTAACTATTCCTTCAATCTTTCCTCCTCATGGTTTCAATGATGACAGTGATCTCAATAAACCATATTCATCGGTAGCCGCTCGCGGTGTTACTGCTATGTCTTCTCGTATTCTTCATGCTCTACTTCCTCTAGATGACTCTCCCTTTTTTAGATTCAATCTTAAAGGAGGACAAGAACCATCAACAGAGACTCAAGTTTATCTTAATAATTTAGCTTACCAAGTTTATACAAAACTAACAAGCCAAAACCTTAGGGAAACATTATTCCAAGCACTTCAACATTGTATTGTAGTTGGAGATGTAATGGTTGTTCAAGAAGATGATTATACATTTAGGAACATAAGGCTTGATCACTATGTTATAAGACGAGATGTGAATGGTGATTTACTTGAGATTATTTATTTAGAGTTTATTTCTAAGTCAGAAGATGAACAATTAAATGATTCTGGATATGCTGTTGGTGCTGATTATTCAAAACAAGGATATGATGTCGAATTTAATAGGATATTTAAGGGAGAACAAGGAGAGTGGGTTGCTCAAAAAGAAATGAATGGCGATCTTATAGAAGTTGGTATGTATAATGTTATACCTTTTGCCGTTCTTCGTTGGAACTCAATTGCTGGTGAACCTTATTCAAGATCTCATTGTGAAGACTTGATTGGTGATATTGAAACACTTGAGAATTATACTAGAGCAATGATCGAGGGTATGGCAGCAAGTTCTACTTTCTGGATGGCTGTAGATCCAGCAGGTATCACAGATATTGATGATGTCGGTGTTGCTCCTAATGGTCAATGGATTGCTGCGAGACGGGAAGACATTGAAGCTATTAGTCCAGCTTCTACAATGAGCCCTCAAGTTCAAGCTGTCTCAGCAGCTGTTCAAGTTATGCGAAGAGAAATTGGACAAGCTTTTCTTTTAGATTCTGCCTCCATTCCTTCGGGAGATCGTGTTACTGCTACAGCTGTAAGACGTATTGGTCAAGAACTTGAGAATGTTTTAGGCGGTGCTTTTAGTGCCATTGCTAGAGATTTATTTGTACCAATTCTTAACAGAACTGTCTTTCTTATGGTAGATGATGGGTCAATTGATCCTAGATTGTTTGAACAATTCTTTAATACCCAAGGTAATTTAGATGTAGAGATTGTTACTGGACTTCAGGCTCTTAATAGAGAGTCTGATCTTACTAAGTTAATGCAGCTTGGAGAAATGGTTAGAAACCTACCACCAGAATCAATTGCTACTTTTAGGTGGGACGAATTTGGAAGAGCTTTAGTTAGTACACTAGGATTTGATCCTGAGAATTGGATTAAGTCAGAAGAAGAAGTACAACAGATGCAACAACAAATGCAACAGCAGCAAATGCAACAGCAAATGCAGCAACAACTTCTCCAGCAAGGCGGGGCAGCGGTTGCTAATGTGGCTCAGCAAGCTGCTGGTCAAGATTTAGAAGAGCAAACTGGTGGATCTAACATAGCTCAGGTTGCTCAGCAACTAGGGGTTTAAGAAAGGGGGTTCGTTATGCCAACTGTAGGTAAAAAGAAGTTTCCGTATTCTAAAAAAGGTAAGGCTGCTGCTAAAAAACATGCCAAGAAAACAGGAAAGAAGATTAAAAAGAAGGATTATTAAACATGGGTTGTACAAAGTGTAAAAAAAATAAGAAAAAATCTGAGCCTTTATTTAAAAAGGTTACTAAGATTATTTCTACAAGTACTAAAAAAATATTAGAGGGGGCTGTTAAATGACTAAGAGAAGTATTGTTTCTTTTCTAGCGGGGTTTTTCTTTGGAAGTATCTTTTCTGCGTTAATATGCATAACTGCTGAGGGCTATTATGTGAATAAAGTAGATGAAGATCTTCAAGTACCTGTTAATACAAAGATATATACTTCTTCTGATACTCATAATCCAAGAGATAACCTTCCTAATAAACCTGATTTGGATGAAGGACAATAAAGGAGATTATGTATGGATTTTTTAACACCCGATGTAGTTACAATGCTAGGTGGTTCTCTTGCTGGGTTTATTTTTAAACAACAAGCAGAGAAAAGAAAGAATGAGCAAGAGAGAATGAAGCTTATGCTTCAGGCTCAGAAAGCTTCAGATGATACTGCAAATAGTGCTGTTAAAAGGGTCGGCATTGATGCTGGCAGAATAACAAGAAGGATCATTGTCCTTTCTGTTTTGTTTGCGTGTATGTATGCTCCTTTTATTGCTCCAATTTTTAACATACCTATCGTTGTAGAGGTTACCCAAAAGACACAAGAATTTTTCTTTGGTCTTTTTGGTGGCAAAGAAGAAACAGTTTTTAAAGAGATTAATGGTTATCTCTTTGCAGAAGAAAACAGGCAAGCGTTGCTTGCTATTATAGGATTTTATTTTGGCAGCGCATCTGCCAAATAACATAGGAGAAATAGATGACTGATCAACAAGTAAATGAGACTCCACAGACTCCAGAGCCAACTCCAACGGAACAATTGGCTACGGAACAATCTACACCGGAACTATCTCAAGGTGGAATTCCTGAAAACATTGCTCAAGAAGATATTGCACAATATACTCATGAGAAACAGGCGTTCCTAAGTCATGTCAGAGATCAAGGGAAGGAAATCCCTGCAAACTTTAAGAATGCAGATGGTTGGTTTGATAGTTTGTTTGAAGCCCAAAAGAATTATACTCAAGCTCGTCAAGAAATTTCTGAGCTTAAGACTCAATATAATGAAAATGGAATTACAAATCCAAACTATGATCCCAACGCAGGACAACCTGCCGTTGAAGCACCTATTGCTGATCCTCAAAAAGGGGAGCAGCTTCAGATTGATACTCCTCCTGAACCCACTACGAAAGAAAGTGCCTTAGATCAGGTTACTGTGAACGAGTGGAATAAATGGGGAGAAGAAATCGAGGCTAATGGAGAACTTACTCCTGAGTCTAGAGATCAAATCAGAACAAAGATGGGTGTTACTGATGAAGTGATTGATCATTTTGTTTATGGAAGACAAGCAGCTAATAAGGAAGCTTTCCGTACTGCTGCTGGTCATGTTGGGGGAGAAGAAAACCTCAATAATATTTTGGGTTGGGCGAGAGATAATCTCGAAGGTGGCGAACGGGATGCTATTAATGCACAGCTTCGTTCACCTAGTTATGCTACAACTCTTCTGGGGTTGCAACAACGCTACAATCAGGCTGCTTCTAGTATAAGGCGACAAGAGCCTACACCTACTCCAAACAGGAGACAAGCGGGTGAAGCTATGTCTAAACAAGTTGTAGGGTATGCAAGTCAACAAGAGATGATGGCAGATATGAGAAACCCAAGATACAAAGTTGATCCTCGATTCCGAGAAGCTGTACAACAAAGAGTTAATGCTTCTCAAGGAATTATACAGGGTCACTTTTAATTAATGCGTTTGAAACAATAAATATTCTTAGGGGATATTGAATGGTTTCCTTTTACCAAAGAACTCGAAAGAATAATTCTAAGGTAGCTGTCGTATATTGTATTTTTATTTTAAATTCATAATATATGATAAAGGAGATTTATCATGGCATTTAGTGGAGATCAAATTCTACTTCATGGAGATATCGGGTATCGAGCAGATACTTCGCTCCATACTGCTACAACTCCGGGTGCTCCGGGTCGTTTGTGGCTCCCGATATGGTCGGGTGAAGTCATCAATGCGTATGACGAATATAATATGTTTGAAAATTTAGTTACTAGCAGACAAATTGCTAGTGGTATGCAAATGGAGTTCCCAATCACTGGTACAGTAGGTCTTAACGCTGTCTGGGCTGCGGGTGAAGAGCTTGGTGGTGGTAACGATAAAGACGGTAACTCACCAATTTCAGATTCATTTGTTGTTACTTTGGACAAGCGTCCAATGGCTGCTCACTTCGAGCTAGACAACATTGACCAAATGGTATCACAGTGGGAATACAGAGCAGAGCTTGCACGTCAAGCTGGTTTGCGTCTTGCTTCTACTCGTGATAAACAACTTGCGTCTTTCGTATCTCGTGCTATATGCAACAGTATTGAGCTTGAAAAGACTGCTATAGATACAGTTTGTTTATCTTTTGACGAAGTTGGTGCTCCGGGCAACGATTCCACTTTGTGGGGAACTGTTACCGCAGGTATAGCTAGTACACGAGGTATGCAACCTAGACACCAGTTTGGATTTGCAAGAACTCGTGATAACTTCCAATACTTAGGAAGTGGCACTGCATCTGCTGCAAATAGAACTACAGCTGCTTTAGAACTTCTTCAATATGTGGAAGACTTCTTAGTACGTCAACAAGAAGCTGACATTCCTGAAGAACCATACTTCTTAGTAGTTGAACCAAGAACTTTCCAAGATATCCGTGCTCTTGGTGTTGCTCGTGCAACCGGCGATCTTGATGATGGCGGTCGTAGACCTTTATTCGGTGCAACTGAAGACATGGGTGGCTTAGGTGCTGGTTTATCTCAAGGTATGTTTGGACTAGGTGATACTCTAGTTTACATGGGTGTTACTATTGTTAAGAGCAATCACCTACCTGTTGCAAACTATGCAACTGTTGCCACAAGTAATCCTGATGCATCACCTGACACTAATCTTGTACCAGTTATTGGTGAAGATAAGTATAATGTTCAAGGTCTTGAAGCTGGTATTAAAGCACTTATGTTTACAGCTTCAGCTATTGCATCAATTAGACTACAAGGTCTTAAAGTTGATACAGTAGATGATGTTCGTAGAAATACAGTATTTACTGTTGCTTCTATGATGGGTGGTACTGGTATTCTTAAACCAGAATGCACAGGTGTTGTCCTTGATGGTATCAAGTACAAAGGTTCTGTAACTGCTGAGGTGGATGACATCGCAGGAGGTGCTTTAGAAATGAACGAAACTGATACTGATGATATTACGTTAGCAGAAATTAACGCTTCTGGTTCTGTAGATGCAGCTAAAGGTTCCATTCTTATTGACCTGTATGGAAATGCACTATTCAATGGTAAACCTGCACTTGATTCTGCACTATCAAATAATATTCCTACTGGTCTTGGTGCAATACCGGGAGCATTTGTTAAGTCATAATAATTATATTATTTTTATTTATAATATTATATTGACATTCGCCCTCTCTTCTCGAAAGGGGAGAGTGGGTTTTTAGTTTTTTATAAGGAGCACTATAATGGGAATGATTTCTAAGTTAGAAGCTATTAATCGTATGCTCCTCAATAGTGGGGAGCAAATAGTAACATCTCTTGATGATGACCAATCTGTTGATCTAACGATAGCTAAATATGTTTTCAATGAAACTGTTAGAGACTATCAGTTAAGAGGTACACTACACAACAAAGATATCAAGAAGTATTTTCTTGGTTCTGTTGTAAACATGGGTCTACCCACTACTACTACTGCAAATACTGTGCTGTTGGATTCTGGTACACTGAAGACGTTTACGTTTGATACTGGATTATCTATTAGTGTTGTTTTTACAGCCAATACTATTCCATCTGATGGATTAACATTGGCTTCTTATGGTAAGAATTGGATTAAACAAATAGAAGAAGGCGACTCAGGACATGATGCTATTTCTAATATGTTCGGGACTACCACGACATCCGATGCTGTTAAGTTAAGAACTATAGATGGTACGGATACTAGTGTAACTGTTGATGTTTCCTACCTTATGGGTGTCTGTGAAAGCTTTACCGTATCTCCTAACTATAATGGGTCTGGATTTGCTGATGGGGATGAGGTAAGAATTAAACCAGTAGCTTCTGGCTTTGGTGCTCATATTAATCATGGCGGTACTCATGCCTTTGAAGATCCTCTCATTGGAGATCTAGAAACAACTAGATGGATCTGGGATTCAGTAAGTGCTGCTAATACTACTAGTAATACTAGTTGTTGGGGAGCTGAAGAATATAATGCTGGTGGTGTCGTATGTACCGTAACTGCAAGTACTGGTGCTCTTCGATATTTTGAAGATGGTTCTGGATCTACTGCTCCACAAAAGACTTCTTCTAGTGTTCTTCTGGATACTAGTACGTCTGTAACCAATGCAACAAACAACTTCTGGAACCTATCAACATCGACTACCAAATCCTATCCGGGATATAACTATAGTTCTAGTAAAACCAAGAGTCAAGAGATTCAATACTTAAGTGGTACTGGTACTGGTAAAAGAGCTAGGGCTAATATAACACTGGCTGATGGTGTTGTCAAAACATTAGGTGACTTTAAGGATAGAGGAAAACTAAACACAGCAGGAACCTATGTCCTTTTCCCTCCTTATCAAGGCAGCTACCAAGATCTTAGTGGATCTAGTAGATCTAGTGTAACTACAACTATTAAAAATAATGTGCTTCCTCCCGATGTTGAATCGGATAGTAATGCAAGTTTGTGTCTTGAAGATGCTGGTGAACTTAACTCATCTAACTTTACTGCGGCAACGTGGTATACGTTTGATAGTAGAATAGCAGGGTTGGATGGAACATCTAAACTTTATACTCATCCCACCTCCTATACAGGAGACGATGGAGAATCATATACCTGTCAAATTAAAGGATATGTTAATAATAAAGTATTAAACCCTATTACGTTTAATCATTATTTACTACGAGAGCTAACTACTATTGGAACAGCGGCATATACGGCTACTGGATTTCAAGAACAAATTCTAACCTCTACTACTAAGAGTTCTGGGGGTGTTAACTGTAAAGCATTATTTAGAGAATCATCAGACAAACTCATTGATGTTCAGTTGGTAGATGGAGGATATGGATGGGAAGTAGGAGATGTCATTACATTTGTTTTTGCAGATAGCTCTAGTGTTCCAGCAGATACAAGCGTTGCTCTTAAACAGAAGAAAGTAAGTATAACAATCCCTGCCTCAAATACATATCATCCGTCTGGAAGATCTCTTGTTTCTACTCTTGGAATTCAGAAAATTAAAACTATGCCAGCATCTTCTAACTATAGAGGAGAAGCTCTTTGGCATGGTGGTACTACAGACGATGATACAGGATCAGTTGGTTGTCTTCATATGCTTGGTATGAATAATATATACGGAGCAACTGGAGGTACTGCTGGCTTTGATTTTGCTTCTGGAAGTACAGGTAGACAATTATATTATCTTGTTTGGGATACTGGAACAGATGTAGAGAATTGTATTATTCAAGGAAATGAGTCTGCAAGCGGAAATGTAGATCTTGAAGCTATTGTCGATAGCGGTAGAGGATATGAGGTTGAGGTTGGAAGGGCTAGTTCTTTGAAACTTAAGAGAGTTTCTGATGATGTAGAATCTGTAGCTTTGGATATTAAGTTAGGGTTTCCAGATGCGGGTCTTGGTTCTGTTCTTAGTGCTATAGCCAGCAAGAGAGGTATTACTGGTCCTCTAATAAAGATGAAGAGAGAAGTAACCAGTACAAATCAGAAGACAGTAGCCGATGTTAGTTATCCATCGTCAGGTGCTCTTAGTGCAGAGTCATACTTTGCTCCATCGTTCTACTTTTATACAGAAGATGCAGCCTCTACCTATAATTCAGCTGATGATCAGAATCTATATACTGGTGTGGTTGATGCTGCTACTCTTGTTCATAATGGTGCAGACTATACTGCATCTACGACCCAAGAATATGAGATTAATGATACTGGAGCAGGTGCAGCTGCTAGTTTGACCGCATTTGTATTTGCTGGAGCGATTGATCTTGGAGAAACCATACAATTTATTTCTACTGATGGTACAGATAAGACTTATGAGTATAGTACTTCATCTAATGGTACTGTTCTTACCAACGGTAATATTGCTGTTAATAGAGATACTTCCCCTCTTGCTGCTGAAGCAGCTGCTAACTTAAAAACAGCTATGGAGGGTTCTAATGGACATGGTGGTTCTAGATTTAATGTAGCAATAGCTACTAATGAATTAACTATTACTCAAATGATAAAAGGAACGGCAGGAAATACAACAGTTACTGTAAGTAGTTCATTTAATGATGGTATTTCTGGTACTGTAGCAACCGCCTTTACTGGTGGTACTGATGCTAGAGCAAGTCTATATATCAGTGATGTATTAAATGGTGTTATTACTGACTTTACTATTATGAATCCCGGTAGTGGGTATGTTGTAGGAGATGTTCTCACGATCAAGTCTCCTTCAACCAGTACATCTTCGGTTGTATTTAGAGCAGGAGAAGTTACAAGCGGATCTATATCTGGATTAACTTTGAAGTATACTGATAAGACTGATATTGTCGGACCCGATGCCTTTACAAGTTATGGTTGGGGATATAGTAATGAAATGGTAGATGATAATACTAATTATCCAGATGTTACTTCTAATGTAACCGAGTTTGCTGTTTGTGAGGTAGTTAGTGGTTCAGGTGTTATTCATGATGCCGTAGCTTCGGTATTTAATGTAAGAGGTACAGTAGGAGGAACAAATACTATTACAAGTGGTGTAGTTTATGCTGTTGATGACCAAGCCGATGACACTTCAAGTGCCTTAGTAAGAGGTATGCAACTGACTGTTGATGGAGATAGTACTGTTATTTCTAATAGTTATGTTTCGTCTATCTTCAATCTTACAAAAGTTAAAAATGTTCAGCCAGCTTCGGTATCTATTCTGTCTTCTGGACATAAGTATTCAGATGGAGATACTGTTTCCATTAGCTATACCGATACCGCAGGAACAAGTGCAACATATTCCCTTCCTGTTAATGCTATATCAAAGAAGATAGTCTTACAAGAAAACGCAGAGATATTTGACCTTACCGAAGGTCCTGTTAATAAAACAATCTTATCTGCAAGATATGCAAATGGTCATTTAGAAGGCGACTTTGAATATGATAGTGATGATATTCTAATAAATGGTGCAGACTATTTTAGACAACAAGATGGAAAGATATATCTAAAGAATCTTACAAACGATACTCTTGAATGGGATGATACTAAAGTTACTGATGGTAGAAATGTTGAAGTTATTTATTTCATTCCTTGGGAAGAAGTTGAAACTTCTATGCAAAGTTCTATAATAGATAGTGCTGTTCGAGAATATCAAAGAATAGTTGTTGGAGACTTGAATGTAGATCAGATTCTATTAAGACGAGAGACAGAATCCAAATGGCTGTCTAAGTCTAAAGATATTACCAGTCGTGGAAGAAATATTTTAGTTACTGGTGATCCTAATGTTTATAAAGCTGTTCACAGAAATAGGACTGTAGGATCTAATGATGCTTGGCCTAGAAGAAAATGGAGAGGACTACCTAATGGCTAAAAGAAGTAGTAAAGTTGTAATACCTATTAACTCTCTTAGTGGTGGAGTTGGGAGAACTCCTCCAAGCAAACGGCAACTAAACGAGGCACAAGAACTAGATAACTGTATTGTTACTATAGAAAAATCTTTAGAGAAAAGAAATGGATTCAAGTTTATTGATGGTACTGTTGATGAGGATAGTGATAGAGACGGAGCTTTGAACATTCCTTTGCTTAGTGCAAACGATGACGTACACTTTGATTGGCTGGATTTAGATGGTTCCAATAGGTTTCTTATTGCTATTAACTCTTCTTCTACTAGTTTTGAAAATCTTATTTCTGTATTTAAAATAGATGATAATGGTATTGTTACAGAAGAAACTGTAGATACTACTGTTGAAAATGCTTCAGATTTTTATGACTATGTTACCTATGCCAAAGAAGCTTTCTCTACAAGTGAAAGATTAAAGACAATTCCCTTTGGTTCTTCTTTGTTTATTCTCAATAATCAGGTAGAAGCAGGATATGAACAAGGATTTCCGGGAGAAGATATTACCTACCTAACCTCCAGATATGCTGAGGGTGGGGAGATTGCTGAGTTTAAGACAACTATTAATGTAGGAACTATCGGTAATATTAATAACTTTAGATCTTTAATTGTTACTTGGGATTGGGTAAACGAGACTCTTTCAGATATTGAATCAACTCCAGACGAACTAAAGACAGGTAGTTTTAGTGCGTCTCTTGAAGCTATAACTTTTACAGATACAGCCGCAGATCCAGATGTTATCAGTGTTAACTATCCTCGAACAACCAATGATATTGTTCGTTCTTTGCTTAAAGATCTTTTGTTAAATCCACCCGGAGGTAATAATTTTCCGTTTGAGCCTGTGTCTATTGAGATAGAAGGAACAACTGCCGAAGCGAAGATAGTTTTTAAGTCTACTACAGAATATAAATACTCTATGGTCGTTACTGCTGTAGAAGGTGTTGAGGATTCAACAACTGGACCCGGTTTTACTGCTGCATTAGATGTTAGTGAATCAGGTTCTGCTCATACTTCTCAGATTAATGTTGATAAAGACATCAGAACTGATGATGTTCTGGGTCAATCAGTTCAAAACTTTTCTAAAATTCCTTTGCCGCCAGCAAGCGATGATAATGTAAATCTTAATGGTGCAGAAACAGTCTTAGCTGAGATTGCAGGAGAGACAGGAAGTACTGCGGGGTATGGTAAGGTTTTCTTTACAAGAGAATCCTTTGGTACTACTCCTTCTGCATACTATAGAACTATTAGTACCGATAAACAACCTTTCTTTGAGAGAATTAGATCTCAAGATGGAAATTGTTTATTCGATAAAAAGAAAATGCCTATTATTCTTGACTATGTTACTGCTGAGAACAAGTGGGTTGTTAAATATCCTACTTGGAAAACAAGAACAAGCGGAAATAAAATAAGTAATAAAGGACCATTGGTATTTGAGGATGGTGCTAAAGCTAAGATTACGGATATGTGTATATGGAGGAACAGACTTTGGTTTGCTTCTGATGATACTGTATTTTCGTCTGCAAGTAATGACTACTTTAATCTTTGGCTTGATGACCCTGATAATATAGTTGATACCGATCCTATTGATATACGAGCTGGTGCAGAGAAGTCGAGTACTATAGCTAGTATGGTTCCATTTAAAGATTATATTTTTGTTAATACTCTAGGAGATACACAATACGAAGTGGTGGGCTCTGAGAATCAAATCAGTCCCTTTACTGCAAAGCTTGCTCCCTCTTCTTTTTATTCTACTGAACCTTTGATTGATCCTGTTCCTATGGGATCTCAGATATATTTCTTTTCTCCTTATAAGTTATTCCTATATTTTTCTAGCTCATCTGCTACAGTTAATCAGGCTATTGAAGTAAGCAAACATGCTGAAGGTTATCTACCAAAAGAAATATCTTTAATGGAAGCTTTACCTAATAAAGATATGATTATTATGGTTGATAAAGTATTCTATAATACAATGTATGTATATATAAATAGATGGGAGGGAGATAGAGTAGCTCAGAATGCTTTCTTTAAATGGACTCTTCCCTCTAATTCTAAGGTTCTCAGTGTAAGAGAATTTGATAATGAAATATTTATTACGGTAGCACGTACTTGGTATACGGCTTTTGGTACAAATCCACGAACAAGTATATTTCTACAACGAATGAACATGAATACAGATCCAGAAACAGTACCAAGAATGGATCGAAGATCTGTTAGTAGCGATTATCTATTTAGTCCTGAGGGTAACATTGCTATTATTCCTGAGTTATACGTTACCTATGCTACTATTACTGAACTTGGAGAGATCTATACTGGACAGGCTGACTTCTTTGAGTGGGAAGTGGTAAACGAAGGAGCTATATCCAGAAGATTTAATGCGTCTATATCTTCTTATAATTCTGATGATAATTTTATAGAATGGGAAGGTGGAGAAGCACAAGAATATCTTTACAATCCAGAAGGTACTGGATATGAATTACTAAACTCAGGTAGCTTGGCTCCAGATGGAACTCTTTTAGATAGAACAACTGTATTTCATAAGATTAATGAAGAAAAATTAAAAGCTAGATATAATGAGTTATGTAATTCCTGTGATGAAACGATTATGTTTGAGAATGAGATTGTTTTTGAGGATATTACAGATCCTGATAATATAATTGAATATAGAAGGAAGCATAGGTTCTTTGTAAACCAGCTTACACCACTTGATACATGTCCATATGGCAATACTCCGGGATCGGCTTGTTGTCCTGAAGGAACGTATCTTGCTGGCTTTGAGTGTACAACTTGTGACAGTAGTGAATGCGATCCTTATGGTGTATGTGAGGATGGTCCTTCTGGTCCTGAGGGATGTTGTGATGATGGCTTATCTGGTCCCTGTTGTTGTGGAGGTAGTGAAGTACAGTGTCCAAACGGAGATTGTAGTCTTTGTGATTGCCCAGAACCATGTAATTGTACTGGTCAATGCGGTTGTGAATGCGATCCTGATACGGTTGAATGTTGTCCTAATGGTGGTGGAGAACCCCCTTGTTGTCCTAATGGTTCGGCAGCACAAGGAGAATCTTGTGCAAAGTTTAACGGATGTGATAATTGTCCATGTGCTGATGGTTCTTTGCCTCTAGAAACAGGAGTTCCTTGTTGTGTAGGAAAGAATGGAGACATTCTTGGTCCTTCACCTTGTTGTCTGAATCCTAGCGATACATATTATTTAGAATCTTGTGCTAGTCTTGGTTGTCCTGATGATTGTTGTTGTTGTGATTCTGTAGATGATTGCTATGAGTGTGACAATCAACAAGATCCTTGTTCAGGTGGGGATCAACAGGGTAAGTGTCCCGATCCAAAGTGTGGGTGTGAGGGTGTTTGTCCTGATGGAACTTGTATGCAAGATGGTGATTGTTCTTGTCCTAGTAATTGTGGCTGTGACTACGGCCCTTGTAATCCTTGTAACTGTGATTTAGGATGTCTTGACCATAATGGACATTGTATAGGTGGTGTTCAATGTGGAGATAATGAAGATTGTCCTGAAGGTTTTTATTGTTGTTTCAATAGCTATTGCTGGCCTGATGGTCGAGCTTGTCTTCCTTGGACACTACAAGGAGGACCCCACTTAGAATGTTCTACTGCATCGGATTTCTTTGACTATGATAGTGGACCCCATTTTGCTGTTTTAGATGTGTATTCTATGCTGGTTGGTGGAACATCTTCAGTTGCGTGTAGTCAAACTATTGCAGGAGTTCCTACTTGTCATACTGATGATTGTATATCAGACTCAGGAGAAGATCTTCCTCAAGGTGGTATTTGTCATACTAATTATTTAGGAGGATTATTCTGTAATGACGATTGTTCTCCTTATTCTTTAACAGGAGACGATTCATCTGAATATTATCGAAAGGTTTCTCATTGGTTAGATGACGATAATACTAGCCTATCAATGACTTGTAGTGGTTTAAGAGTAGGAAGCATAGGTTCTCTAGCAAGCGGTTCTTGTTGGGTAGATGTTCATATACCGTCTGGATTTGGTCCTCCATTTGTTAGTTATCCAAACGATGATTGTTTTACTAATTATATAGATTTTCCTTATGAAATACCAGCAAGCAATCGTAAGATTGTTCTTAATGCTTTCCCCGGTACTGATACAGATTCGGCAAACAAGGTAATTATAGATTGGAAAGATCCTGCGTTTGAGAATTTTTGTGAAGATGCGGCTAGCCAAGGAGAGGGTTTGTTGGCTTGTGGAGCAACTTTGTCAGTTTGTGGTACTACGCTTTCTAATAGAAATAAAGGTCCTTCTCAGGTTTTTGCTGGTCCTATTAAACTACTTAGGTTTGCCAATGGATCTTGTCAAGTTACCATTCCCTCAACTGGTGAACCGTATTTGGTAGATACTACTGGTGATGGTGAAGGTGATACACCAATGTATTATTCTATGATTAAGTTTCTAGGAGTTAGTTATCATCACATGGTTGCTAAGAATATTAGACCTTGTGTAGAAATATGTGCTTTGGCTGGTTGTATTAATACTGCTCCCTGTAATAGTATTTCTGCCTGTTGTACCGAGGATCCTCCTTCTAATAATGAAATTTCATTTGATCCAAGTGATTGTGAGTGTGGGAAGGCAGATTCTGCTGACGCAAATCCTGCTGCGAGTGTATACAATCCTTTGTTTGATATGGTTAGTTCTTTGTATGGTCAATCAGACTCTAGTAAGGGAAGAAAATCAAAGACTATAGATGATTTACATAACAAGTATAGAATATCTCATGATAGAAAGACTGAACAAAATACAAGAGCACCTTTGTCTCCCGGTTCTTCTTATCAAACCGTTCAATCACAGACTACTTATACAGAGAATGTGATCCTTGGAGAAATTCCTTCAACTAAGGATACTTTCTTAAGAGCTGTTTTAGAAGATTCAATGAAAGATAGAAACGGTCCCTTTAAATCGTTTGGTGCTGCTAATTATCTAGGTAGATTGTATTCTGGTCCTCAGTTGTTTGCGAATTCTGTGAGACATAAAAGGTCTGGAAACGATAAGAACGTAGCATGGAGAGATTCTTTGAATATTCCTCCCGAAGTAGAAAAAATGAGGGGTATGACTATTGGTAAATACCCAGATGGAACAGTAAAGGGATCAAACTTCGTTGGATACTCTTTTACTATTCAGTATTCTAGTATTTATATGGGATCAGGTAGTGGGTCTACTCCAGTACCGAGCTTTCCCGGTCCTATAGATAACAACTCAAATTATGATACTCTATCTTCAGCCGATGGTCGTAGCTTTATACAACTTCCCTATCACAATCCCAATATTTTTGAGGTTGTGTTAGGAAATGAATGGGAAGGTGTTGGTGACTATCGACCGGGACAGGTTTTTAAATGTTATAACTATAGTTATGGTGCTGGATATGCTAGATATGAAATTGATGAGTCTACTATGGGTGTTAAAGTTGTTGGAACTGTTGGTGATATCGAAGGAGATGGTTCTCCTAAGCGTACTGTACTAGAATTAATTGGTATCAATGATTTCCTACTACCTCCTTATGCCAAGGAGTTTATTGATTATGGTTCTATTACAGATAGTAGTACAGATACAAACACTTCATTACTTCCTAGTGATCTGGCATATGATAGTAATTATGTAGCTGATATTGTACAATACAACCAATTAGATTGTGGTACACTTGAAGAATCTCTTGATAATATTGGAGAGAATCTTTACTTTGTCTATGATTTTGGGATTATTACTAATAATGCTACTTTCTTGAAACAAGATTTTATTATTGGAGAAAACTTTAGGATGAGAGCAATGCTATCGCCTCCAACTTATAGAGATCAGAATAACAATACTATTGAAGGTGTCTTTAAAGTTTTGACAATGAATACAAGGCACTTTAATACTGGAAAATATAGGCTTAATGTATATAAAGACAATGCTATAGTATCTTCAGTATTAAATAGTCCACCAAAAAGATCAAAGATTTTTGGAATAGATCCTTTTTATGAAGCGTCTATTGCTACAGAATATCAAGGTGAGTTTACTCAGAAGGTATTTTTAAATGCCAACGATTGTTTTATTACTATTACTAGTAATACTCCCGATCCAGTAAACATTACTAATATTGAATTGAATGGTACTTTTGTACCTAGAAAAAGATCTAGTGCAGAATCATAGGAGATAAAAATGGGTTTAGGAGATATTGTATCTTGGTTAATTAGGGTTGTTACCTTTGGATTTATCAAGGAATGTGATGACTGTCGTAAGAAAAAGGAATGGTTAAACAAAATTCGACTATGGAAGAAGTGTGACTGTGAAAAGAAACGTCCTTGTGATTGTGAAAAGAAAAAGGAAGACTGTGATTGTGAGAAAGCGAGTCAGGTATGACTACTAAAGTAGAAGCATTACAAGAATCATTGTTTAATCGTTTAATTGAGGATCTTGATGATCCTATTAAGTGTACACCCGGACTATATCAGGTAGTTCGGGGTGTTATTAATGACAACAAGAGAGATTTAGATAGTCTTCCAAGTAATATAATGGAAGAACTTCAAGAGAAGCTGTCTGAATCTGTCCCATTCAAGTTTGGAGGATAATAATGGGAGCTAAACAAGTACAGTTTAGGAGAGGAAGTACTGAACAGCATGATGGAACCGATGGTACTTCTGGTTTTGCGGGAGCAGCGGGTGAAATTACGGTTGATACAGGATCTGATACTGATTCAACCTATACTGCAAGAGTACATGATGGTACAACAACTGGTGGATATAAGCTTGCTAAACAATCTACTGTAGATGCTTTGAATGATCTTGATTCTACCGATGGAACTGCTGTAAGATCTGATTCAGATAATACAAATATAAATGGTGGGATTAGATATACAAATTCTTCTTCTGAATGGAAATATAATACTGTTAAAGAAGCTATTACTGCTGAAGGATCGGGCAGCGGTTTTTTTCAAGTTTTGTTTAATGCATACGGTACGGGTACGTTTGATACACCTTTAAATACTATTGTTGCTGTTGGAACTGAGACTAGTCCTACGTCTGGTAAAATCCAGACCAATGGTAGTACTACTATTGACATAAGTGGTGGTGGAACTAGCGAAACATGGCAAGTGTTAGCTGCTAAAACTACTGATGGAAACCATATCGAATTACATGGTACTCCAACAATTAAGTATGATGAGTTATCATCCACAAATACTACTATTACACACGGTTTAACTAACTGTGTCTGGATAGCGATAAGGACGGCATAGTATGGAGATACTACCAGAACTTATCGTAGGTTTGGGCATCATGGGAATGCTTTGGAAAATTCAAAGAGAGCTGGGACATATTACTACAGCTATTGATTCTATTAAGGAGATTGTTCACGATCATGAGGATCGAATAAGAGCTATAGAAAAAGACAATTAAATAAAGAGGAGACTTGTTTATGTGGGCAAGAATATTATTAGCTATTGAGATCGCTTTTGCAACCTGTGTATATGGTTCTGTTAATGAAGAACTAAAGTGTCATGATTCATTTATTTATGTAGATACAAACAACATGGACGAGTTTAACGACTGGCATTTTTGGGGGTATATAGATTATACTGTTCCCAAATATTTTAATAAGCTTTGTAAAGAAGCTAAAGAAAAAGAACTTGTTATTAGAATTATTATAGATTCTCCCGGTGGAAGTGCTTTATCGGGCTACAAACTATGTAGAATAACTAAAGAATATAAGGCTGTTGCTGTTGCTGGTTCCTTTTTAGGAGCCCATAGTGCTGCTGCTATATGGTGGGCAGGATCTTCTGAAAGAGAGTTTAAAGAAATGGGTTCTGAGGTTTCTTTTCATAGAACCTATATTCAAACAGGCGATAATGAGTGGAGTTATAATCATCCACTAATATCTTTGTTTCATTTAAAAGAAGATAATATTATTACAGAAAATTTTAATGTTACCTTAGCAACTTTAATTAAAATGTATATGGATATAGGAATGGAACATGGACCAATTTCTGTTGTAGAGTTTAGATTAACAGGGGGTGGTGTCTTTATATCTTACTTTGATGGTAATGATAGAAAGGTTTTAGTTCCCGCAAACCATAATTGTATGTCAAAGTGGCATCATTATATAGAAAAAGATTTAAGAATTAATAAACCTAATTCTCCTATCTTAATAAAGAAAGAGGTGAGATAGAATGGCTAAGAAGAGACGAGGAGCTAGAGCTAATAAAACAAGAAGAGCTAGAAAACCTGCGTTTAGTGCTACCGCTGGAGTACCTCAACAGAGGGGTAGCAATCCAGATTATCCTGAAGGTCCTTGGCCTTATGATCCTGTGCCTGATATTCTACCAATAAGACCTGAAAGAATGCCTCCGGGAACAGATCCAACAAATCCTATACCAAAACTTCCGGGAGGAGAACCTCCTATGTTTACGCCGGGAGGCCCACAACAGCCTTGGATAGATCCAGCTGTAAAACCCTTACCCTTTCGTCCTGTTCCTTTAGATCCTATTCGACCCGACAAAACAAATCCTTTTGATATTGGAACTCCTACTAATCCTAATTTTGAAGGCCCAAATATTCCACCTATGGTTACACCAACACAATTGGAAAAGATAAAGGCAAAGCACGCTAAGGAAGGACTTTACGATCTAGATCGGTACGGTCCTAAGCCCGGTTTTGGATCATTTGATTGGCTTCCCGGAAGTCCCCTACCGTGGCTTCCTCCTATCTTTAAGAAAAAATTCTGGAATCCCCCAGACTACCATCAACCTACTTACCCAGATCTTCCAGATCCGACATACGGAGATCCTCCAATGATTCCTGAAGGACCTCCAACGCGCATTACTCCCGAAGAGCCTCCCTTCCCACCGTGGCGAAGTAGTAGTCCTTCGCTTCCTCCTTTTACTAGTAGTAGTCCTTCGCTTCCTCCTTTTACTAGTAGTAGTCCTTCGCTTCCTCCTTTTACTAAACAAAAGATGACTCCAAATCCTTCGGGACTTACTAGAAGAAAGTAGGTATAATTGGCAAAAAAATGGATTCAAAAAGCAATTAAACGTCCGGGTGCTTTAACCAAGAAGGCTAAGGCTGCTGGCAAAACCGTTTCACAATTCTGTGTTAGTACAAAGGGTAAGAACACAGTAACAAAAAGACAATGTGCTTTAGCTAAAACGCTAAAGGGATTAAAAAGGAGAACATGACTATGGCAGTCGGAAAAGGAATTGGACCTTTGGGATCAGTGTATCATCCTGTAATGGAAGTGGTACAATTATATAAAGCAGCTTATTCAGGAACATCAGATGCCAATGGTGATGGTGTTGAAATTGATATTAAAAGATTTCGTACTGGATTATGCTGGGTAGATTTTGATGAAACTGCAACTAATGCAGATGAAGTTGCTATTAATATTCAAGGGGCATTAACAGATACAGCAGCAGAGTATGTAACTTTACATACTTTTGCAGCTACAACTGATGGTGGAGCTTTTCCAGCAGCAGCAGTTGTAACCTTGTTTCCTTTTATGCGAATACAAGTAGATAATACAGATGGATCAACCGTTGCCTCGATTACAGTAGATGTTCGTTTAGGTAATTAAAGGAGATCTAATATGCCATTATGGAAACCAACTAATATTGAAGCGATGGGAGATGTCCCCGATACTAAACTTGTTTGCTGGTATAGCTCTAAAGATAGCCGTACCATTAAGCTTGCTCATAGTGGTGAACTTACTTATTGGCAAGATAGATCAAAAAATAATAATGTATTAATAGGAGATTCTGGCAAAAAACCCACTCTTACGTTTACTACTACAGGAAAACCTCAGTTTACATTTGATGGATCTAATGATACTTTAACTACTGCTGCTGATCCTAGTGGATGGGCTATAGGAACTAATAATACTTGGTGGATGATAGGTATGTCTTTTCCTGTTGCCAATGATCCCAAAGGTGATGGTAGTAGTGCTTATTATACTTTGTTAGGAAAAGATACAAATGACGCTAATGAACCTTTAAATCAAATGTTTAATGCCTCTGGCAGTAGAGAAGCAGATCAATGGAGGGGTAAATTCGATTTAAATCAAGATAGTGCTGAGCAATTTACTACTGCGGGAGATATTGTTCCAGTAGATAATAAACCTTTTGTTTTTGAAAGTGGGAGAGTAAAAGATAATGCTGCTGGAGATACATCTGCGGATAATGGAGAATGTTTTATATATTTTAATGGAGCAGATTATTCAGCTGGAGCTGACCATTCTACTGGTTCTTTAACTAATACAAACGAATTGAGGGTGGGTAGTTTAGATGGAGGAGCAGTATCTAAAATATCTACTTTAGAAATTGTTGTGTATACTAGAGGAGCAAGTACTGCTCAATATGATACATGGTTAAGAGAAGAACTTGAGGGGTATATTGCACATAGTATGGGAATACAAACTGATTTAAGAACTAAAGAGTTTCATACTGGATCTGATACTAATAATCATCCCTATAGATTTGGGGCTCCAACTTGTGGTCATTCAGTATCAGGACAAAATCTAGGAACTAAATTCTTATCGCACTCTTTAACTAATCAATATGAATTAAATGATGGATTAAATACTTATTGTTCAGGAAGGTAAATATGAATCCAACACAAGAAGTACTAAACGACTTTCGTAACCATTTATGGGCTTGCTTTAAATACTTGGGATTGGGAGAACCTACTCCTGCCCAGTATGCAATGGCTGATGCATTGCAAGAAGGTCCTAAAGATATGCAGCTTCAGGCTGGTAGGGGTTTCGGAAAGTCGGTTATTACTTCTTGTCTGGCTAGTTGGTTCCTTCTTAAGGATCCAAATACCACCATTCTAGTTATTTCAGCTACAGGTAGCAAGGCTACAGAGTTTATTAGTATGACAAGAAGGATCTTAGACCTTGTTCCATACTGTAGATCTCTAAAACCGGGAGATAGTACCGTTGATAATGCATTTGCTTTTAATGTTGAGTCCCGTACTAAGACTGGTCAAGACAAATCTTGCTTTGCCCGTGGAATAACGAGTCAGATAACAGGTTCTCACTCAGAATTTATTATCTTTGATGATGTAGAGATAGAAGGAAATTGTGAAACTCCCGCAGCTAGGCAAAAATTACTTAATAAGTGTCTAGAAGCCGAACAAATCCGAAATCCGGGTGGAAGAATCATCTTCTTAGGTACTCCTCAGATCAAAGATTCTATATATCTTCAACTTGCTGAGCATTATCCTGTTACTAAGTTCCCTGCTATTATGCCAGACCGAGGAAATCCAGCTGAATGTGAAAATATTAATGATTATATCTGGGAATTAGGTATAGAATCCGGAGAACCTACCCAACCAGAGCGATTCTCCAAGGATTTGCTCCTTGAACGCATGGCAAAGATTGGTCCTACCCTCTTTAGCTTGCATTATAAGCTGGATACTAGCTTAGCTGATGCTCAGAAATATCCTCTTCGATTGGGGGACCTTTTGGTGATAGACCTAGATCCCTTTGTAGGGCCTGAGAAGCTTGTCTGGGCGAGTTCTGACCCTAATAGGTCCATCCCTACCTTTGGAATCGCTGGAGACGGCATATTCAATCCTATGTGGGTTTCTGATGTCTTCTTACCATACGAACAAACCATTATGAGCATTGACCCAGCGGGTCGGGGTAAGGATGAAACTGCAATAATTATAGGATCTACATTAAATGGATATGTTTTTATCCATGAGCTGATAGGTGTTGAGGGAAATGGATATGACCAATCTGTTCTTCAGAAAATAGCTGGATTAATTAATCAATATAAAATTAATCTGGTTAGGGTTGAGGCAAACTTTGGAGATGCTATGTATATCCAGCTTCTTCGACCTGTAGTTTCTCAGTTATGTGGACCTGTGGCAATAGAAGAATACAAGGTAGGGGGTCAAAAGGAATCTAGAATCCTTAAAACTTTAGAACCTGTTTTTGGAAATCATCGCTTAGTCTTTAACAAGAAGGCTATTAGAGAAGAGAAAACGCAACGACAAATTACTAGACTTAGTTATAGTAGAGGAGCCTTGGCTCACGATGACCGTATTGATGTTCTCTCTTCGGTTGTGTCTTACTTTCAAGACAGGTTACAGTTTGATGTTGATGAGCAAATCAAAAGAAGAGAAGAATGGAATCAACAAAGAGTTGTCGATGGTTGGCTTAGTGATTCAAGAGGTTATCATTTGTTAGGTAATAAAGTTAGTGGTGCTGTTGTAGTTAACGGCAAGCCTCTAGGAGAACAAAAAAAGAAAAGACATAGCGTACTTAAAAATACATATAAACAAAATATGTGGAATAGGAGAAGGAAATAATGGGACCAATGATGTTGATGGCAGGTGTGCAAGTTGCACAAGGGGTTATGTCAGCCTTTGGAGCTAGAGCTGAGGCTAAGAGAAAACAAAATGAATTTCTTCATAATGAATATATTCGTCAGACTAATTTTAATAAGCAATCTTTTAATGAAATGATGGCTAATGTTAATAGGTCTATTATGAACGATAGAATTAGTTCAGCAGCTGCTACACAGTTTGGAACCAATCAAGCTATTATCAACATGATTCAAGATAAACAGGGCGAAGATGTGATGAGAAATTACAAAGCTTCAAAGGCTATGTTAACTAATGGATTACAAGGTAAAGGAATAGATCCTAGTTCAGGAACTGGAAAGGCACTAAGTCGTATGAATTTAAATAATACATTTGAAAGCATAAAAGCTCTTGAATGGAATCGTGCTCAATCCTTAAGAAAGAATAGAGAAGAGTATGGAGCTGCTGTATCTAGAATGGATCTATCTTCTAAATTACCTGATGCATATATTCCGGGTGTCTATAGCGGTCCTACACCGGGCCAAGCCTTTACTTCAGGAATGATTAGTGCAGGTTTACAGGGTGTAGGAGCTTATGCAGGGGCAGCGCATCAAATGGGATCATCAAGCGTGGCAGGTGGTGGAACATATCAACAAGGACTTCAAGGTACTATGTTTGGTGATTCTGGTACTCAGGGTGCTGGTATTCATCACTCACTAGGAGGCCGCTCATGGAGAGGATAGGAGAAATAGATTATGCCAAAAACTGATACAACCAGAAGGGCAGAGAATCAAGCTAGAATACAGATACAACAACAAGCTGTACAACCACAAGCACAATTCTCACAGGTAACTCCTCAGCCTATCCCTCAGTTTGAAATGGGAAGGTTAGAAGCAGGTCCTCAGTTAAGAGGACCCGGTGATGCGGAAATTCTTTTCAAAACCTTAGGTAGTGAACTTACCAGAGCCGTGAAAACCTATCAGAGTGTTAAGGATGAAACTGAGAGGGAAGATGCTGATAAACTAAAAAAAGAAATTGATGAAATTAGAAAAGAAGTAGGCGTAACTTTAGATGAACATGTAGCTTTAAGTAAAATAGAAGAACTGAAATCCAAATATGAGTGGGAAAAAGGTACACCTGTAGACAATCTTTGGTGGGATGAAATGCATAGATTCTCTGCTGCCGCAAACAAAGATTTATTGGGCGATAAGATGGATGAGTTTCGTCTTCAGGCTTCTAAGATACCAGAAGTAGAAGATCGTAGAAACTTTTGGAGAGATACTATTAATAATGGAAATTCTCCTCCCGGTCTTGAAGATCTTATTAGGGCTGAGCTTATCAGAGAAGAAACGGGACTGGCTCAGGAAACCTATGCAATGCTAAGAGATAAAGCTGAGCTAGATATGATGGCTAAATATGATGAGATAATAAACGATCCAGATACACTTTTTGAACTGCCTCCTAGAGCTGATGCTATTATTAATATGAGCAAAGCAATAGATCTTATTGGAGATCCTGTAACAATTTCAGAATTTATTGATCCTACTAGTGGTCTGGTAGATATTGACAGCATGACTAGATATGCTGAAGAAAATGGGATTGAGTTAAATCATGTTACTAAGGAATCTCATTTAAAAAATGTAGATCTTGCTAGAAAAATATATAGTAATATGGAAACGTCTGTGAGGAACGCAAAGCCTAGTAAAGGTCGAGCAAGAACAACACTATCTACCGATGAATCCAATGTATCAGAATATAAAGCTGCTGGTAAGACTGGATATTATGGACATCATTTATCACAGATAAATGAGGTGAGAGAAAATACTGATAGATCTTTAGATGGTATATTAGTTGAAATGGGAGGAAACTTATTTATTAATCCCATAGCAGTTAATACTCCTCCTACTTTACAAATAAGATCTGATATGGAAGTACCCCTAGACCAAGCAACACCAGAGTCTTTAAAAAAGCAGGGAGGTTTTTGGGGAGCATTCTTAAATAAATTTGATAGTGCAGAAGATCAAAAATCTATTGTAAGAGCATATAAATTAACTAAAAAACAATGGGATGAAAAAGTATTACAAACAGATCGTGTAAGAAGATTTCAAGATTGGGATCGGGTTACTAAGAACGAACTAATAAGGGCAATGGAAAGAGAATCTGTTTTAGAATTTAATGAGAAGGGTCTTGCTGTTTCTTATAGAGAAGGAGAGGAAAGAGAAATAGATATGGTTACAGAGGTTTTTATCGAGGCGAATGCTGCGTCTGGAAATAAAGACGAGAATCTTCACAGGGCAAGAGGGATGTGGATTGGTCATTTAAAAGAAATGGGTATTGATCCTAAGATTATAGACGGTTTCTCAAAACCTTCTTCTAATTCAAATAATGATAAGTTTGTTTGGTTTTTAGATGAGTTAAAAAGCGATCCTAGGTTTCATCATGTTGTTGCTATTAATGGTCGTACAACATTAAGAGATCCCTTAGATGCTCTTGAGGGATTAGTAGGTCGAACAGAAGAAAACTTAAGTGTGGCTGGATATGATGAAGAAATACAAAAAACACATGCAATTAATAACAGTATTTTAGAAACATTAGTAAAATTGGGAGTTCCTTTAACAGATTTTTATAAAAAGGTTGAAGAGGAGTACAAACTTAAGGAGGATGTGTTTTCAAGTAAGGGACAGTTTCAGCAATTTATTGCAGGTGATATATTTTTTACGACTGAAGAAGGAAATGAGGTATATATAAGCGATCTCTTTGATGTTGAAAAACATGAGGATCAAATAAAAACACTTAATCAACTCTGGCAACGAAATCTTTTTAGGGATTCAAACTGGGAAACTGTTGATTTAATAGATTTAAGGGGAGAATCTTTGAAGAGAGGACAACGTGATGGAGCAATACTTAATGATTTACGCAAGTTAACCGATGAAGAAAGAGAGGAAGCAATAGCTGTCCACGCAGGAGTAAGAGGATGGGGTCTTTTTGCTAACGATCTTAGCGATGTGATTGATGCTGCCGGAACAACAGATTCTACTTTAAGAGTAAAGGGTATGATGGCATATGATAACGATGGGAATAAAAGATTTATTCCAGAAGGAGCAGATCTTAACAAGGTTCGTTATGAAGGATTAACTTTAGTCAACAATGAAGTTGAAACATTTTATAATCCTATAGCTTTTTATGATTGGGGTAGAACTTTTGCAGACAGAATGAGAAAAAATCCAAATGCTGAGCCTGATAATGAATCATCTTCTGAGTTATGGAGATCTTTACAAGAAGCTTGGCTAGAGTATTCTCCTATATTTGAAAGCTCTGTCACTACATTTGATGAGAAATCTCAATCTGCATTTAATTCCATGCTTTTGTTTCACAAAGGATTGAGTGCAGGAAGTGCTGGAGAAATAGATATGGTTGAAGCAATTAGGATTTTGTCTACCTTAACAGGTAGTGAATCAAGAGATCAAGTAGATTCTAGGAGTGCTTTTGAGAATTATGGTGTAGCACAGGCTGGACTAGTAACTCAATTGGCTAATCATCTTGATGCAAAAACAAACATAGCATTCTTTAACTCTACGCCTGATAAATATAGAGATCTTATTAGAGGGCTAGATCCTAATGGAGGCGTTATAATTGAAGCATTAGTAGAAATGAATAAAAGACGTTTTCAACAAGATATATCCAATCGTGAAGACAATAGAAATTATAATAATAGCGAAAATATGGTGTTTAATCTTTTTGGAGTAGATACGACAACGCCGATATCTGAAACCGACGCAGTAAAGTATATAGCATCATTTCTTAGGAATCGTCTTATTGTACAGGCAATGGATCCTACTGCTTTTGAAAAAAGACATGCAGGTGGAACATTAAGTGATTATGATTTACTTAATAATATACTTAGCAGTATAGAAACACAAATTAACGAAAGTAGGGGAAAAGAGTCTTGGGAAGAGTTAGATATGAAAGATTTTCTAAGATTGCTTTGGAAAGGAGAAGCTTTAGGTGGTGCTCTTGCTATAGGAGGAATCTCAGTTGGAGATCCTTTACCTGATGATCATTTCTTAAGAGATTTTATATACTTAGACGAACCTAGCTGGACATTATGGGGAGGACTTGAATCATTATTTGGTATGACAGAAACAACTGGAGAAGACTATGAAGGTTTGTGGGTTAGTGGAGATATTCCAACTAATTGGGGAAGAGATAGATCGGGACTGACTTGGGGCTGGGACCGGCTGATGGATACAGACGAAGAGACGAGGCTGAAGTTTCAAACAATTATTGATGAGGTCGGTTTATCTCCTTATCCGCTTCTTCAGCAAGAACTAAGACCAGTAGGAAATAGTTGGAGTGGTAATGATTTTGCTGCTCAGGGTTTGCAATCTCTGTATATGTTGGCACGATCAGTATATGCAGGACAAAGACAACGAGCGATGCATGAATTATTAAAAAATAATCGAATATCTCAAACGATGGTGGGGTTGATGAATATAGGAACAGCAGCGGTTCAATTTCAGTCCGGTAGTACAATATCCCATATCTCTCCTCCAAACCGTGCTCCTCAGATGAATTCAGTAACACAAGGAACATGGGCATCATTTGCGAGGAATCCCGAAAGAACATTTATTAAGGATCCTAAGGATGTGATAAGAGAACGTACATATATAAACCTAGGACCAAAAGCATACAGTGTTTGGATGGATGCAAGTAGGATAAGAAGTGAGCATATTACAAATAGAGAAAGTAATTATCATAAAAACGTAATATTAGATACGCTCTTTCAGCCAGCTGTAAGAGATGATGAAAAAGATGGTTTTCTGCCAGTAGGAACATTTCTAAGAACTCCTGATATTGAAACGATACTTGGGGGTCGAATGGTAAATGTTCTTACTTCTGTTAGAACAAAGGGTAAATTAGTATCCATGGCTATGGAAATAATAAAATCCTCTGCTAATCTTCCTAAGGATTTTAAAAGACAAGAAGCTAGTGAAAAAATTCTAGATAAATATAAAAAAACGATTGAGACTTATGCTCCTGAGGAAGGTACTTTGTTATCGTTTCTTGAAGCCATTTCTCAACATGATCCTGCTACATCTAGAGATAATCCATCAGGAAATCTAGGTACTATATTAGGAAGGCAATCTCTTGGAGAAATAAGTGAAATGGTAAAGTTAAATAGTAAGCGACTGAATGGTGGTAACTTAGGGCAGCGTTCTTATTTTACTCATCCAGATGTGTTTGCTTTATATAGACCAGCAGAGGTAGAAACAAGGGAGGATAGAATTCCTTTATCCGGTGGTCCTCAGACTAGCTACCATATACCACGGGCGATTGTTAATCCAGATGGTACATTTAGTTTAAATTTCATGACTAGGAATAAAGATGGCGATAAGTATTATTCTCATGATGAGAGTTCACCTATGGGTTGGAGGAGTGCTGCGGGAACTAATATTGTTATTCCGGCTGCATGGTTAAAGCTCGAAGAATAAAAAAGGGGAGAACAATGGATAGTGCGGATCTAATTGAACTAATTGAAACATTGGGATTTCCTGTATTTATGGCTATTGTTCTCATTGGTGGGATTTACTTTATGATGAAGTGGATGATGAATACTCTTATGGGAAAATTGTCTGGGTTGTGGGATATGACTGTCAAACTGATAGATCGAATACGAGCACTTGACAATAGTATTATTCGTCTTGAGACTATGATTAGGATTCTCAAGGATATTGACCCAGATTGGGAACGAATTGGAAAACTAGATAACGAAGATAAAAGGACAGATTAATGAGAAGAAGGTTATTGCTAAAAGTTGCCTCGGTTATGTTATTGTTTCAGGGTTATTGTGCAGTCTCAGCAGGTAATTCTGCTATGGGAACTTGCTTTATCATCTTATCTACTTATTTTTGGTTTCATAGAAACTGGATAAAATAATTATTAGTATATTTATACTGCTTATAGGAGTAATGTTAATGGGTGAAGATAATATCGGTTATATTATAAATAGAGGAGATAGCTTATATCGAATTGCTAAAGAACACCAAACTACTATAGATGAGCTGATGAAACTAAACAGAGATATTATTGAAAATCCTGATCAAATTAGAGCAGGTGAAAAGATAAATGTTCCACAGATAGGTACTAGACTTAATCCTGAATACGATAGCCTCAGAAAAGATTATATGTCTAATATACAGCTTAAAGAAGGATTTAAAGGATACATCTATAAAGATCCGTATGGAATACCAACAATAGGATTTGGAACAAAATGGACTCCAGAAGCTGCTATAAGATTAGGAAAGATTATAGGCGGTAAAAAAGTAATGAATATTAAAAACGGATCAGACAAGCTTAGTAGACCCGAAGCTATGCTTTTAGCTGGACAAAGTTTGGCTCATTACGAGAAAACATCAAGATCAATGGTTGGAGATAATATTTTTAAACCTCTTCCTTTACCACTAAGACAACATATGGTTAGGGAAACAAGACGGGGATGTTGGACTAAGAATGTAGATAGAGGAAGTCCTAAGGCTATTAAGGCTTTCATTAATAGAGATTTTAAAGAGTTTAAATTTCAAATGACAGAGGGTAGGAAAGAATGGAGAGATGCCCTTGATAGAAATGCAAGAGGAATTAGAAATAATATAAATGATTTTATTCAAGAAGCCAAAGAAGGATGGTTTGATCCAGAAGAGAAAAGATTTCAAGAAGGATATTCAGAACTTGTAAAACAAGCTGGTTTAGCTAAAGATCCGGATGATCCATTGCATCAGTATGATTATAGAGCTTTATTTTATAATGAAGGATTTGACTTGAGTCCGGGTGCTCATCAGATTAGTAAACACAAAAAACTAGGTCATCCTCATTTAATACTCCCCGCTTCTCAGGTATTTAAAGATGGGCTACCCGAAGGAATAAAATCTACGGATCTTATTGATACTAGAGACGGTACTCTAGCAGATGACAAACTTATTGAAAGAAACAGATATTTAACAAGAGGACTATTAAAAAAACCATAAGACGATATTAAAAATCGGTAACATACTTTCTTAAGGAGAAATGATTGTGCCAGAAGAAATTCAGCAACCTAAACACTTTAAGTCATTATTTGATTTACAATACGAAGAAGCTATGGATAGACACGAAAACTTTTTCGGTCCATCTGATGCTCTTGATGCTCATAAAAACTTACGATGGTTAGAAGTTAAAGCTGGTAATATTTCTGAAGATGATTATATGGAAGAGTTTGGTTATTTCGATAGAAAAAAATCTATAGATGAAAGATCTAATCATTGGTATAATATGATTGATAATTATATTATTGAAGATCCTTTTACTATTGAACAACTAGAACAAGATCCAAGCCAAGCACAATATCTGGCAGTAATGAAAAAGAATCATGACCGTGGAGAATACAGTCTTGGTATTATGAGTCGAGAAGAAAGACTATCACTACCACAGCAAGGTGTTGGTATGTATCAAAGAAGTGGCTGGTATGAATCCCACCTAAAAGAACTTATGACAACCCATAGACAAAAGAAAGATGGTTCTTTTCTTCTTCAGTCAGATACTGGTCAAATATTAAATCCCGAAGAAATCGCTAAGTTTATTGATGAAGGAAGTATTGATCACACAAAAATTCTTCAGTGGAAAACACTTTCATTGGACGATCCTCTTTGGTGGGTAATTGGACAAGAGGGTACAGCTGCGGTACTAGATAAGAAAGCACATTCTGATTATTCTGGTAAAGATATGGTAATGGAACTTCAAGAGGTTGAACCATCTCTTTGGTCTGCATATATAGTAGCAGGAGGAACTGGACAAAGATTAGAACAAGCTAAGAATTCTTATGATTGGTGGTATAAGTTTAACTCTACATTGACTGATCATGCTATGGCATTATCTACTATGAAATATATGGTGGAAGACGAAAACTTTTTTGATTGGATAATACCAGCTGGTATCTCTTTCTTTAAAGAATCTTTTATTAAAGATCCAGATATGACAGGAGATTTTACTGTTTGGGGTTCGATGACGGCAGCAGGGGCTGCAACAGGCGCAATAACTGGTCTAGGAGCAGGTACAATACCGGGCGCAATAGTAGGTGGTATTGGTGGGGGTATATATTGGTTAGGAAAAAGAGTTAAAAGAGTTCAAAGTGTTATGGACAGTATGATAAGTATGTCTCAGAAAGCAAAGAGACTCAATAGAAAACAACGCAGTCTTCTCTATTTGGAGACTGGGGTTAAGACAACAGAACAAATCTTAGATGTAATTATGCCAACACGGTGGGCTTCTTTTGTTGGAACGAAACTTGGTTATGTAGACAATCTAACCTTCTCGGAAAAAATGTCTGATGCTCTACACTTTAGAAAAGCGGCTTTTACAAGAAGGTTAAAGTTAGCTCCGTTTGATGCGCTTGAAGGATTTATTGAAGGAAGTATTGTTCATATAGCAGATGCTAATGAAAGAGGAGCTAATTGGACTTTAGGTTCTATGATACAAGAGGGTGGTATAGAAGCGGTTGTTAGTATTGGATTGAATCCGACTATGAGAGCAGCTATGCAGGGAGGCTCTGGTTTACTAGGAGCTGGAGCACAACTAACTAATAAATTTGTTTCAAAAAATAATGATCCTGTTATTACAGATCTTATGAATAGAGCTTCAAGAATTGTATTTAGACCAAGAAGTTTGGAAGAACAAATGGAAGCTGTTGATAAGTACGATAAATTTATTGAGTTTGGTAGTAGATATAAAAATATATTTGGAGAATATTCTCATGCTGAAAGAATTGAAGCTGGAGAGGCCAAGTACTTGTTTCCTACAGATCCAAAGAGAGCTAATAGAGAACGAAACTTTTTAGATTCTTTGTTTGATACGGTACAACTTTTGGCGCAAGCTCAGAATGTAGAAAACCAAACTTCATGGACCCTTAATAAGATGGACGAAATCTTGTCGATGCTTGAAAAAAAAGTCAAGGATGAGAAGCGACCTAGTATGGGTATTAAGGAAGCAGCTGAATTATCTATAAAATCTTTAATTGGATCTATTGATGCGGTTGTTAAAGCAGATCCAGATTTTGATATTAATCTTGCGAACAACTTAAAAAATATGATAGCTAGTGAGTATAAAACATTTCTTCTTTTAGATATAGCTAGAAATCATGTAGATCCTATTACTGGCGAAAAGAAAGAACTAACTATAGAAGAAGTAATAGAAAAAATTGATCCTACTAAAGATGAGTTCGATGTCAATCTTTGGTTTAAGACTTTTACAGAAGCAGAAAGAGAATTATTAAACGATGAAATGGATCGAAGGGGACTAAAGCTAGAAGATATTACTGATGATCCAAAGCTAACCCAAGAGATAGTAGAAAAGGTTACTGAAGATTGGATGGGTAGAACAGAAGATACTCGAAGGTTAGAAGATGACGCTCAAAAAAAGAGAATAGAACACGCTTCGGCTCTTAGTGATTTCCTTGAACAACCTATAACTATTCAAGATATAAGAACTGGGGAAACTATTGTTGTAGGAGGAGATAGATATACTGGTACTCCTCTAACTATAGATGAAGCTATTAAGAAGAAAAACGATACAGCAGACGAAGTAGAAAGTGAACCTGAGATAGATGAAGAGGAAGTTGAAATAACTGAATTAACTCCAAGAGAACAAAGGATTATAAGAAATTCACAAGAGAGGTTACAAAAAGGATTAGAAGCTTATAAAAAAGCAAAGACACCTAAAGAAAAGAAAAGTGCTTTAAAACAAATAGCTAATGCTGTTTGGAAAACTGAAGGAAGACTTAACAAAATAACAAAAGAACGAGCTGGAAAAGAAATAATAGATTTGCAAAATGAAAGTCAAGGTATTTTAACTAAAGAAAATATTGAAATAGGACCAGATAAAGCTGGAGATCCTATGGATTTTAATAGAGTTGATACTGAAGTATCTGACATAAAAGGTGAAACAGCTGATACAAGTGAAAATTTTGTTATTTTACAAGTTAAACAACCAGTTATTAGACAAGGAAATGAAAGGTTACAATATGCTAAAGTTGTATTAACACCAGCTGAAAAATTTACACCGGAACCTATAGATGCTCCTCAAACTATCGTACCTACTGAACCTCCTGCTGAACCTAAGAAGAAAACAAAGAGTCAAAGAAGAAAGTTACTTGAAAAAGCAAATGATGCAGAAGCCGTAGCTGAAGGATCTTTTGAAAAGATTAGCGAAGATCGAAAAGAAATGTTGATAGATGTTAATAATATTGATATTGAACTAGCTCAATTAAAAGCCCAACTTGATCAAATGAGCGATGAGTTTTATGAGACTGAAGAAGGTAAGAAAATAAAAGAAATAGCCGATAAACAAGCAAAGCTTAACGAAAAACGAAATGAATTACTTCGTGAAATGGGTTTTGAATCTAGAACTCATAGTGTAGATGGTTCTAGTCTTAAGTCTGTTAAAGAAGCTATTATATCTTTTGCTAAAGAGGATATCGAATCCGAAAAGAATCGGCTTAAAGAGATTGAGAAAGATACAAATATTCTTGAAAATACCAAAAGAGTCTTGGCTAAAAAACTTGGAAAAGACGCTACAGATAATGATAAACAAGAGCTATTAAAACAAAAAAGATCAATCCTTCTCAAGTTCTTGACTAATAAAAGAAACAACGATACTGTTGCTGGAATAGCAAAAGCAGCAGAAATACCTGTAGAATTTATTAAGGCTTTAAAAAATAACGAGGTTGTATCTCTAGAAGAGTTTGATAGAATTTTATCTAATACCAAAATACAGAGTTATTTGACTGGGATTATTAAAGACGTTAAAAAATATGGAACACTAGAAGCTGATGTTGTAAAGAATAATATAGAGAAAGCAAACGAAAGAATAACAAATGCTGGAACATTAGCATCTAAATGGATGGAGAATGTTAAGAGTGGAAGAAAGAATTTACATGAATTAGGAAAAGCTCAAAGGGCTGCATCTAAGGTTCATAAATATCAAGAAATGACAGAACTAAGAGCAAAGATAGCTAATGTATCGTTAGCAAAAGGAACCTCTGTTGCTAGACTTGCAGATATTCAGCCTGATTTTGATAACTTAGTAGAACTGGCTTATATAAAGCAAGTTATTTCGGATACAAAAGCAAGTAAGAGAGATCTAAAACAAAGGATGAAGGGTAAGCGTACTATTACCAAAGCAGATCTTAAGATTGTAATGTTAGGAAATTACCATACCCATGAATATATAGATGGATTCTTTGTAACCTCTGAAGATTATTCAGGTCTTGATGAAGATTCCGAAATTGATATTGATAAAGCAAGAGATATAATTAGTAGCTTTGGTGAATGGCGAAAGAATACTTTAGGTAAGCATGTTGGTATTCAATTACAAAACGCTACTTTGGCAAATAGAAGACCAGAAGCGTTAAATAATTTATCAGATGGGCTGAAAACAGCAGTTAATATTGAAGAGTTTGGTCCTAATGATAAGCCATTAATAAACATAACACCAGAACAAGCTAAGACAAATGCAAAATCAAGAAGGGTAGAAGTTAAAGATACTGCTGAAAGTATAGGACAACTAGGTCTTGATCTGTTAAAAGCAACCAAATTACTATCTAATCTGAAGAGATTAAATGGTAGGTATAGTAATATCGGTCTTGTTGTAGCTCAACTAAAGCAAGCTGGTTTGGAAAACCTTAATTTTGATCATCCTATTTTCCATACAGAACTTAGTCCGGTCATTCTAAAACATGCAGGAGATATAATGTATGATGCTAAGAATGAATTAGATCTTACAGAACTGTATCCTCTTGATATTACAATTGATGGTATTAAATCTGATGATTACTTGAATGTTATTGTAGATATTAATGAACTAGAGAATATTCTTACTGCTCTAGCTAGTCAAATAAATAACAAACTTCAGATTATGGTTAACGAGGGAATTAGGGGAGCCGATACACAGATCACTAATATGGATGAAGCTAGTCTTAATTTATATAAGCAATATGAACTTGTTACTAGGCTTCATGAAGGACTGTTAGAACACATCTCAACAATGACTAATCCCTTGAGAAGGGGATGGGATAGAGATCTTGATAGTCAATTCTTACAGCTTGGTGATACAACTTATGAAACAACTCCTCATGAATATCGTCAAACAGTTGAAAACTATTTTGCGAGAGGTCTTGGAGATATACAAAACAAAAGACTATGGGATGGATATAGAGATCTTTTTGAACAATATCTAATAACTAGAAAACCAGATCCCAAGAGTATAGACTTAGATATAAAAGAACTATATGAACAAATTTTAAGGGATGAAGTAACCTTTGATCATAATAGTCAAATAACTCTTATGTACAAACTTGTTCAAGAAGTTTTAGGTATTGAGGATATAACTCAACTAGGAGGACTTTCAGAAGGAAGTCGTTTGGCACTAGATTGGGTTTCGGCAGAAGAAGCTGGATTTGCTTTGGCTGATTTTATTTTCCGAAGAGAAGAAGTTTCCTTATATAGAAGAGTCGTTAAGAGAAAGAGTTCTTCAAAAACTGGCGAGGGTGAAATAACTAGTGAGCAGCAAATTACTGATAGCGAACAGGGAACAGAAACTGAATTACAAGCTAAATCAGTTAGAAGTGATATACCTTTGTCTGCTAGAAACCTAGCAAGAAATTGGGAAGAGTCTGTATATAGACATAGGATGAGAAAAAGTTTAGAGTATTTGACTACAGCAAGCGATGAGGAAGTTGAATTAGTTATTGCTAGTATTCGAGAAAGTGTTCCAAGTAAGGCAGAAGCTTATAAGAAGTATGCAGATGAAACAGGTAAGGATGTTAAAACTCTAACTGCTGAAGAAAAAACTAAAGCAATTAAAACTTTTTATCTTCCTGAGAAAGAGAAGGTAGCCAAGATGGCTACAACCTATTCATTCCTACCTCAGATGACAAATAGATCTCCCGGTGAAACAATTACTAACTTTGAACGATGGGAATCTTTTGTGTTTGAGGTTATGATGGATTGGCCTGTATTGGGAATGAATCTTATACATGATGGTAGATATTATACAGATGGTACTGTTGTTGAGTTTCTAGGAAAAGACGAATCACATCAAAGGTATGCAGATGATAATGATCTTGATGTTGAAACTCTTACTGAAGATCAAATTAAAGAAGCCGAAAGAGTTTATCCTCCTGAGATGTTGCACATGAAACCTTCTACTGCTGCTAGAGGAACTAGAGCTCAGCGAAGTGAAGATAAAGTTCGTAAGGCAGCACATGCTGGTATGCCTATCGGTAAACTTACTTTAGCTGGATTCTTTACACAATGGGCTCATGGAAGACTTAATATTAACTTTGAAGAGTTTGCTAAATCTGCCTTAACTCTTGGCAATGAAACAGTAAAAAGTTTGGGAATCAATAATCTATTTAATTTTACATCAAGTAAAAACTATGCCGATCTTAATGCTGCTGGTATTCATTCACACTTTAGCGTATTAATGATGACACCAAAAAACAGAGAGGCTGCTGAAGCTTTGTTGGATAAACTAGTAAACCAAAGAAACAAAGTTTTAGGAACTACTCCTGAAGATCAGTATCTTGAGGCTAGTGAGTTTGTATTAGAAACAGCTTTACATACATTAGAAATATCTGGATTGCATACAGATATTTTTCCGGGTATACAATCTTTAGAGAAGATTGCTGCTGAGTTTGATTTTGAAGGGGTTTTAAAAGATATTAAAGCTGGTAGAAAAAAAACTGCAAGAGTCGAAAAATTCAGAAAACTTATAAAGCACCCTATTATGGTTAAACTTTATTGGGCTGGACAAGAAGGTATTAAAAGTTCTTTTAGTGATGCAAAGGATGCGGGACTGCTTGAAGGATTTACTGAACAGGACTTAGATTGGTTTGCTCTCTTCTTAGCTCAAGGTGGTGCAGTTTTGCGACACAATCTACTTAACCATGCTCTTCAAAATAAAGACGGTAAGCCTACTAGCGATGTTCTTGGAGAATCTATGGGCGTTGATATGGGCGATAGACAAGAGGCTCTCAGGATATTAAAAGACTTAGCCAATCAAGAAACAGATGTTGTTAAAAATTATATGGACCTGTATGGCAAACAAATTGAAGGCAGAGATACAAAAGCAAGAACTCTTGAAAAATCCTTAGAAGATTTTGTGAGTGCTAAAGCTTTATATCTTGCACAAGGAGATCTTGCTAGAGCAGAAGAACTTAAGCCTAAGATTAGAGCAGAACATAAAAAGAGAATTGAAAACCTACAAGAATATCTAAGAGAGAACGGACTAAAGGAAGAATCCTTAAATGATCCTGTAGTTATGAATCAACACAGAGGAGAAATTGAAAGAATAATGATGGGTTGGGAGGGAGATGCATGGAAAGAAATGCCAATGCTTCGTGCTATTAATGAAAAGAATGCTCAACCTGTTACTCTAGCAATAGATGAAAAAACCAAAGCTGCTGGAAAACCAGCTGGTATTGATATGGATCATGTTGGAGAACATTGGTTAATGGGTAGCCTATTAGATAAGTTTACCCTGTTCATAGAATATGGAATTGATACCTCATCGGGTCGATACAATCCTATGGATCCAAGTCCTTTGACACCATATAACTCAACTCTTGGATCTTTCCGTAGTGATGAAAAACCATACTCTATCTGGAAAACAGAAAACAATAGATTTGCTAAGATGGCTACTGATGAAGAGGGTAATTTAGATCCTAAAAAGATGAGGGCTTATATAAATAGATTGATTGCTATTGACTTATCTATAAGAATGATACAAGACTATGATCCTCCAATTCCAAATTTTGAACCATATACAGAAAAAGATTTCTGGGCAGATTGGCAAACAGAGTCAGATCATACAGTAGCTTCTAGAGAAAGAGAAATCAATTTTTGGGAAGATCCAGAAAACAATGATTATGAAATATCTAAAGAAGAATTCAATAAGAATACATATGGTGGGACAAGAGATCATAGGTCTAGACCATTGTTTGCTAGGCGTAATATAGATTATAAGAGTAATCAAGAAATGAGTACTAAAGATCCTGCTGGTATCGCGGCTTTACGTCCTAGAACAGGAAAGCCCGGAAACCTAATGCATGACAGAGGATCTATGTTTCTTAGGAAAGAATCTTTAAATAGAAAGCTGAGAGAGAAAGAACAAAGATTAGAACATCTTCGTAATACAATAAATACTACTGAAATTGATACTAATATTATGTCTGATATTATTAGTGGAGCACATCCTTTCCAATCTGATACATTACCTGTAGGACCAACACCAGATACTACAACCCTTTCTCATGTCTTTGGAGATACTATAGATGAACAAGTATACAGAGCTATACGAAACATTGAAAATAAGATTCGTCCTTGGGCTATGGAACGTGGTTACTATAAAGAAGTAAAAGATAATAAATGGGGACGATTGTGGATTATGTGGGAGATGGATCGTCTTCATAAGAATACTATTAGAGAAACAAGACAAATCCTAAAAAGTTTTCGTGGAGCTGATGTTTGGGATCAGAACGATATAGAAATAGGAATGCGACAGATAAGACTTTCTTATTACGATAAGCTTTACAAACTTCGATCAGTTGTACATGAACTAAGAAGTAAAGGCTTTGATTCTAGAGAAGCTGATATTATGGAAAATCAACTTAGTGCTCATATCAATATGGATGATATGACCTATATCGAACTAGCAAGAACTCTAGCAGATAGCGGATTTGCTCAGGATTCAAGAGTCTTTACTCCAGCTCCTCATCATTTAATGGCTATTGATCCAGAAACAGCAGCAGATCCTGTAGAATTTACAAGAACTGTTGAAGGTCCCATTGCTATGCATCACTTAGAGCAAGCATTAGCTGAGCATGAAATAGTATTTATAAGTTATGTAAACGAAGAATTAAATATATTGTCTAAAGAAGATACTGAATTAGGGAAATATCTAAGGGATAAAAGAGATACTTTTGAAAGCGGTCGCCATCTTAATTGGAAAGACCTTCAAAATATGATGTGGTCTGAAAACGAAACTGTTAATCAATGGGCAATGGATATTCTAGATAAGGCTGAAAAGAAAGCTATTAATGCAGAGCATAAGAATTTTTATATCTACTTAGATCCTGACAGTGAAACTAGATCTACGATGACTTATGATAGAAAAGAAGAAGGAAATGTAAAAAGACTTTGGGGTGGATGGAGTCCGTTGATTTCACAAAAACCTATTGGTAGTGCAAGGTATCATCTGACTCCAGAAGGATTGCAACAACTATTTGTTAATATTCGGTCTACCTTATTCAAGAAATTAGAAGATAGACAAATTACTGGCATTAGTACTCTGCACTCTGAACCATCTTTGGCTCAACGATTAGACTCTGGTTATCAAGCAGATACTAGAAGATCTCACGAAGCGTTGTTAAAGGCGTTTGAACTTATGGGTGATACTGAAGTCGGAGACTATACTCTTGTTGATAAATCAAGAAGAAGTTCTTTTGATGATAGAGAACCTCAAAGAGTTCTTGATATAGATAAACTTTCAGGTATGAAGATAGTAACTGGTAATAGATTTGATCATGCTTGGGATAGAGCTTACTACTCTCAGTGGGAAGCAACTAAAGAAGCTGCTAGAAGGCAAGGTAAAACAAGGCTACTAGATTATTTAATAAATCAAGAAGAGCTAAATCCTGAACTTGTAAAAATACATGCTATATCATTACATGCTGAAAACTTTATGGGACTTGGTACTGAAGAAGCAAGAATATATGCAGCTGCTATAACAAACAAAGATGTTGATTGGGTTGATAAAAATACTTTGTTACTAGATAATCTACAACAAGAGATTAACAAGTGGGAATTTTCAGGTCCTTTAGAAAAAGCTATTATGGAATTAGAACGGCATCATAGAAATACATCTACAGAAAATACTTTAGATAGAACTAATGTAGATAATTTAAGAAAGGTATTAAAAGTATTTGGTATGGAAGATTCTGCTATAGATGCTATGCCTGAATTCAAGGATTATAATAAATGGATGAATAACGGTTTATCGGTAGTTATTGATATTGAAACTGATATTGCTGAGGATGGTGTTCCAACAAAAATATATCGAGTAGTTAAACATTATTCTAGGAAAAATACAAAAGCTGGTTTTATTTCTGAAGTTGTAACAGGAGAAGATTTAAACAGTATTCTCGTAGAAATAGAAAGAGCTCAGCAAGCTGGATATAAGGTTGTTACTTATAACGGCAATACTTTTGACTTTAAGCATCTAGTTAGGTTAGGAGCAGATCCTAAGATAGCTGCAAGAATTGCTACTAGAAGCATTGATTTGTATAGTCTCTTAAGAAGAATGAAAGCTAATCAAGATAGTCGTAAGGGAAGCTTAGGACGAATATCTGAACTACTTAATCTTGGTAAGAAAAAAGAAATTGGTGGATATATGGTTCACCTTTTGGAATTAAGGAAAAGTGGAAAGACTTTAGATAAAACAGATTTACCTATAGCCTATAGAAATGATGAAATAGCTATTGATGAATTAAATAAAATTAATGATATGGATTCATCTGATCCATCTTTAGAAACTCGTATTGTAAACTATACTCTTGAAGACGGTGTATTAACAAATAAACTATTTGCGGAGTTGTTAAAACGTCAAGGAGAAACTAATATTAGTCTTGGAGAAATTGGAACTCTTGATTTAGTTACAGAACTGTATCCAAACTGGGCATTAGATATAGATGGAACTAGAGCTGTAACTAATAAAGATGCCTTTAAATGGATAGATGATGTAGTTATTCCTAAGCTTATTGGTAAGGAAGAAGATACTTCTGACTTTGGATTGCATAACAAAGGGTTTGTGACTGAAACTGGGAGTAGATTTAGAGATCGAGCAGAGAGAGAAGCAAAAGAATTCTTTAGAAGAGGAAGGCTTTGGGCTGATAAGAGAGAATTCAATGAACAACGAGATAAACTAAACGGTAAGAACTACGATGCAATCGAGGTCTTGTCGTATCAAGACTTTATTAATGAGGTTTTAGGAGAATCAGTTACACTAACAGAAAATGATGGAAGACTAATGGCAGCTAAATATGCTATGGAAGCTATTATGGCTGAGCGTAAACCTACAGAACTTAATCTATTAGATTTAACTAGAGGTATAGATGAAGATGTAGATTTATCCGATCTTGGGGATTCTAAAAAATTCGATCTTGTCTTTATACACAATGATGCTGCTCTTAAAATGAATAAAACATTATCTAGAGCAGAGAGAGATGGTACTCTTAAACCAGAAGTAGTAGTTGGGTTGAGAATAATGTTTGCTCATTTAGCTAGAATGAATCCAGACTTCTTTAGAACAGTCGAGTTTGAGATAGATCCTAGTGATATATTCGATACTCAAGGAAGAAGGCAACGGGGTAGATTTGGTATTAAAGATAATAAATTCCATATGATTATAGATCCAAGAGAATCTACCGATGTTCAGATTGTTGAAATTGCTCTTCATGAAATCATAGGACATATGGGCGTTGAGAAGTTTGTTAGAAAGAATGAAGCTGATTGGGTAAGTATGGTTGAATGGCTAAGAACTGCTTCTGGTAGAAACGTAGTTGCAGACTTTGTAAAATCAAATCCAAAATATAGTCACTTAACTGAAGCAGAAAAGAATAAGAAAGTTGAATATTACCAAACAAATCCTGAAGAATGGGCTGCTCTTTATATTTCTTATCAGCTTATGAAGGATGTTACTCATGATTCTATGATTGATATCAATAATCCTAAAATTAATAGATCTCTAAGAGGCATGATTAATAAGATTGTGTCTTCAATAAGAAACCATCTTCAAACAATTACCGATGCTTTGTTTAGGTTTAGAAAGACATATCCTCAAGCATATGAGATGATGGAACGAATTACAGAAAATGCTTATGGTTATCAAACAAAAGGTAATATAAGATATAGAAGAGAAGCACAAACTCCAAATCGAGTAGCAAACGATTATGAATCTACCCATGAAGGATCTGATACAGAAAACATGTATTCTTTTCTTAATCCCTTAGCCGGAGAACAGGGAGATAATGCTCTTACTCTTCATGCATTTGATAAAAATAGTGGGGTTAAGATGGGAACTCCTTTGAAGAAGGGAGAGCTTTCTGGACTAGCTAAGACAGAAGAAATTGAAACATGGGTAAGAGAAGAAGAAAACGCTAGAAGAACTCGTATTGATTTAAGAAATGAATTAAATAATCTTACTATAGGTTCTGCTGAACACATCGCTAAACAAATAGAGTTTGATAATGCTGCTAAAAAAGAAGGAGAAATATCTCAAAGAATAAGTGATAATGAATATAATAATCTTTTTGGACAATCAAGAAGAGAAGTAGCAGATAATAAAGTTGAATTAGCTAGAAGGTTTGGTGACGAACAAGTAGTTGATTATATGTTGGGTGATGAAGCTAATGGGTTTGTTATGAAACAACAACAATACAACGCAGGTAAGCTAAGAGAGATAATGACTTCTAGTAAACAAGAAGATATTACATTAGCTAAAACATTCCTAGCTTTGTCTTTTGAAAATATGATTAAAAAGCGTGGAGACTATGTAAGAGAAAACGCAGAACGATGGTTATCTATGTTTCCTCATATATACATGAGATTAAACAGATTGGCAACAGGTGGTCTTGCTGGTCTTAATACTACTCAATCAGATCAAACATATTTAAATACCATTATTCCTATTGTTATCTTAAGTAATCTAGTTGTACCCGGACTTGAAAATGTTTCTGGTAATGTACAAAATACAAAGGGATGGGATAGTTTGGATGATAGGCGAAACGAGTTGTTTGATATAGAAGAAGCAGCTAGAGAGTATGATAAAGAATTTGTTAAGAATACTGTTGATGGTAAGACTATGACAGAAGTACAATTTGATCAAATAAAAGAACTATCTCTTTCTTTAATCAATGATCCATCTAGTGTCTCTTCCAGCCATCCTTTTTATGATTTAGCTAGAGAATATTCTAAGACATCTGAACAACTCATACAAAGAGCTACTGATTATCTTGTTAATGCCCGTGTATTACAAGAAAGACATTTAGAAAAACCAGAGCATAGACTTATGCTATCTTTAAACAAAACAAAAATAGGAGATCTTATATCTAAGAATCCAGATGTTATTACTCAAGCTAAGGATGAAATAAGAAGACAAGTTTTAGAAAATCTGTCTTTAACAGATACTTCATCTATTGTAGATCCTGTTTCTCTATATGCTTCTGGTATTCTACCTGACATAACATCAAGTGAAGTTAATCTTACTTTTATTAGAGGTTGGGATGATATGCCTTTGGTTATCAGAAATAAGATTGATCAAGAAATTAAAAACGATCCTTCATTAATGACAATAACTGAATGGGATAGTGACATGCTTATGCTTGATACTAATCCTAGCTCTGAAGCTAAAGCTAGATTAAAGATATATAAAATTCGGAAACAAAAGGTTGAAGCATTATATAAGAAAGCAGATTACGGTGCTACTACTTTATCAGATATTATAGGATCTGGTACTTCTGCTGGAGAAGCAGCTTCTATCATATCACAATATAATTCTTCATTAGAAGCACACAATACTTCTTTAGTAGATAAGTTTAGAGCACATTCTGGAAGTTATCTGGCAACTATGATTCTTAGTGGAAATGGTTTAGCGAGAGATTCTGGTACTCATATGTTATTTACAAGTAAGGAAGCCAATAGTGTTGTTGGATTTAAATCATATCTTCTTATGAATAGAATTGGTTCTACTGCTTTTATTCCCCATTCAATTGTTGGAATACCTAAGTCTTATGAATTAATGACAAACGATAAAACAAAGATGTTGTTTAATACCGATGTAGGTAGTATATCACGGGCTCTTACAAGAGGACCGGGATGGAATGCTGGAACAATTCTAGTAATGAAGGAATTTACTAATTCAAATATAAACTTTTCTGACTTTCTGGATATGTTTAGAAATGTTATTGATAACTCGCCTGATTTAGATAGTATTAATGTTATAGATCAGTCTGTTCTAAACCTTAGTACAAAAATGAGAACTGATCTTAAAAGCAAGATATTAGATGATATTGAAACTCTAAGAAGAAAGATGCAGATTACTGGTGGTATTGCACTTAGACAATATAATAGATGGAATAGTGCAATTGATACTGCAAATGATTTTACTTCTACTTTGTTAGGACCAAACCTAACAGTAGCTACGCTAACTGTTGAAGGTATGATGAATACTACCTCTCTTATGTTTGGCGGTCCTCAAGGATTAAAGAACTTTGCAACTGCTGTGATTGATTCTATAGCATTTGCTTCTTCTGGTAGTACTAAAAAAGGACGTAGCCAAATGCGTCAGCTTGCTAGAGAAATGGGATGGTATGCAAAACATAAGAGACATAGTATGTTTGAAGTACACCGTTCTGTTCTTTATGGCGATGAACTCCATGATGATGAAGTAGGTGGGCTTAAAAGATATCTTAGAAGAACTAAAACTTATTCTAATAGTGTAAACGGTGGTATTAATATTGCTCTTAGAAGTCAATCTACTATGTCCTATAGAAAATGGTTTGCAGAAATTCTTGGAAATGATAAGCTTAAAGAATTAATTATTAAAGTAAATGATGCTAAAGAAAAAGGTGAGTTTAAAACTAGAGCAGATATTAAGAGGGTAGTAAAAGAAGTACTAGGTTCTTCTCATGGAAGAACTGAAGCTGTTTATCAAATGGCTAAAGCTGGTCTTTTAGATCTTGATATTCTACCTGATATTAAAACTCTTATTGATGAATCTGATGTTGTATATGGTGTACATACTTATGGTGGTAGAATGAGAAACTACATAAGCGAAAAGACAGATACAGCAGAAAGAACAAGACTTAATGAGGTATTGCGGAAAATGAAGAATTGGGAAAATATCGTAGTACATATGAATATTGTTGATCCTAATGCTATGGATATTGATACAACGGATGTTCCTTTGTTTAGATGGTTAAGGCATTATAAGTCTTATCCAAATATCTTTGCTGCTCAAAGAGTTTTTAGAGATTCGTCTAAATATAGTTTACCAGCCTTTGTAGCTCGTATGTTCCGTTTCATGCTTCAGGAAATGATATATGCTATTATCACTATGCTAGCCGCCGGAATGTCAGCAGCTGTCTTAAAAGAAAGGTTTGAGAAAAACCCAATTAGTGAGATGACTGCACTCTTGCAAAGAAGTCCTATGTTAGGATACTGGGGAGAATTCATTGCTTCTACAGTAAGAACTATGCTATCAGCAGCCTCTGGAAAACTAGACGCTACTCCTTTGGCTAGAACTTTACTACCTGTAGGTGGTTCTCTTATGAGATCTCAATCTCAATCTTTGGTCAATGCTATTAGAGGTAATACTGATGGAGGAGACTGGGCAAACTATGCTCGTATGTTAACTCTAGCTCCTGTCCCAGTCCTTGGACAAATTGCAGGTAATCCATTTACTAGGATAGCTGTAAGTAGAACAATGGGTAAAGAGAAGTCAGCCAATAGTATGAGACAGAAGATGGGGGACAGACTTGGGAAACCTAATGGTCGAGACAGCTTAAGAAATGGATTAGGTACGACCGTGGAACCCTCGGACTCAAGTCTATCCTCAAGAAATGTCTTCTTTACACCTGAGGAAAAGAACCTAAGTAATATCATGAAAGAACTATATCCAGATGCTATGAATTCACCATATGTTACAGATGTTGGTGTTTCTATAGATCCTGATGATATTAAAACTCCAGAAGCATCTCAAGTTATTCCTCAGTTACCTCCAAGAGATACTCCAGAGCCTAAGAGCAGTCGTGTCGATATTGCTAGTAAGAAACCTGACCCGATCCAAGCTATTTCAGAGTCTTCAAAACCTATGGAGATACCTCCAGAATTAATTGAATAATTGGGTAAAGGAGAGGGGGGACCTAGGGACCTAGGTTTATATTATATATATAATATATAACTAGGGTAAACTAAGGACCTAGGAAATCGACTAGGGGTCACGAATACACAGCTAGGGAGAGATTATAAGAGGACTTTCTTTTCCCCCCGTACCCCCCTTAATTCTTTCGCTATAAAAAGCGATGGGGTACCGAGTGCTAATTGAAACTAGCCTACTGCCCGTGGAAGGGCTTGCAGGTGGCTGGTGCTCATTATATCCTACCGGATATGGTGGGCATTATGGATAATCCTATTATCCAGACCTTGCGAGGCATGGTCAAGATAGGAGCATCGTTGTTCCTAATTTGGCTCATGCTTCAAGCAGCTTATGAAAGTATGTCTATGCTTTCACAAGCGGTGGATAGTTATGGTGTGGACTTCGCTTACAACGATCACCTCCTTTGGGCGGCGATTTCGTTTGGCGCAGCTTCAATCATAATCTCCATCATGTTTGTTCGCTCCCTTTATAGGGACTGAACAGCATCTGCTGCATGATCCATTGGAGGTTGGTCTGCCAATGGCGGGGTTGTTGAACCCGATACCTTGTCACTCAAGGGGTTCACTGTGGCTCATTCACATCTGATGAGGAGTGTCGTTGCTCTCCAGCGACAATCTCTAGGACACTTAGATCCTAAGCATCTACCTGATGATCATTTCGATAAGAGATAATTCTTATACCCTGAGCTAGCTAGGGTTGTACAGCTAGCAATCATGTTTCCTTTGAAAGGACATGCCATGTCAAATCCAAATCTGTTCAAGCGTTTGCTTGGGCGCGTTTGGAAAAGTACTGTTGCCGAGCAACAGCCTCATAATGAGTCAGAGGTGAAAGACTCTAGTTTCGACCAACTAAAAGATACTCGTGACGTTTGTAGGTTTGATACCTATGACCCAGATCGATCTATTCTTGTTAGTCGGCTTAAGAATTCTATCTTCATCTGGGAAATGCGCAACGGAGCAATCAACCGTAGACGCATAAGTTCCAGACTTACATTAGAATTAGATCTATTTGCTAGATCTCCTAAAAATTCTATTAGTAAGGAAGAGCTCGTTGACATGGTTCGTAAAGAACTTGTTGACTAAGAGTGAACCTATGGCACTACAGGCTACCGCTTGTAGTGTCATTTGCCCTAGGTTAGTCGGGGCTGCAAAGTGACTAACTGAGTTCTTCCATAGGAGGCACTGCGATAGCAGAACCTACTAAGAAGTCCGAAGCTATTGAGCGTTTGTTTCGTGAACTCAATGGTGGCGTGGACAGGCGTACTATGATCGACTCCGATCTGTGTGCGGTCTGTGCTCAGCCAGCTACTGAGTTCAGCGACGCGCTCAGCCGCAAGGAATACACCATCTCTGGTATGTGTCAAGCATGCCAAGATAGTGTGTTCCGCTAGCGGTTAGCGTCGGAACAACGTCCCTCCGCCTGAGGTTTCGCCCTAGGGAGGGGCTTCATACCTGTGCTCTTCTCTATGGAGAGCACGGGTATGAGGTACACGTTGTATCTCGTTCGACCTAAGCATGTCGTTAAAGGGCTTATGCTGATTCTTCCAAGGAAGAGTAGACTCAGGAGACGAGTCCGACTGAGGGCGTGATTCTCAAGGGGTTTTTAAACCGACAGGTTTTTGATCCTATTGCACTTGTTGTGCATTCCTTTACTCTCTGGGATAAAGAGAGGAACCCTTTACTACTTTCGAGTAGTATAAAGGAGATAATTATGAAGAAATTCATAGTTATGCTTGAGGCTCTGCCCAAGCGTTATCGGGAACCTCTGGTCGCCTTCGGGTTGACTAAGTTCATCACCCTTCGTATTCAGCTACGTAGGGACAACCGCAGTATCCATCAGATCATTGATCAGATGCGAGAACAGGTTGGTCTGTCTAACTTTGGTTACTCTTTGAGTCTTGATGACTTGAAGAAGGCCGAGTTGGCGATTTGCGCTGGTGATGCCGTACTTCCTTCGACTGATCGTATGGAGGGGTACGTTTTGGAATCACCGCACGTAGTTGGTCGGGACGATTCAAGGCGATCCGTCATGAGTCGTAACGGTAATGCTCAAGTTCCTAAGCGTGTGACGAACGCACTTAACTATCTCGGTAGTGTGGGTTTTGATATCCACCCTGAGATGGAGCACCTTCTTCTGGATAATAAGGAGAAGTGGTTGTGCGATCAGACCAAGCCGTTGTATCTTGAGCTGGAGCGAATTGAGGATTGGGATAAGTTCTTCCTAACCTCCTACCTCGATTGGAGAGGTCGCTTCTACGCAGGTTCTGGTATCCTGTCTTATCAAGGAGATGCCACTAATCGTGGGTTGGTCTGCTTTGCAGATCCATCTCCTTTCTCCGATAAGCAATGGGATTCCATTCGTACTTTCCTTCGTGGAGAGTATGGTGTCGCTCCCGATGTTCTCTCGTTTGCTTCTGAGGACTATACTCTTAAGCAACAGGCAGGATGGCTAGCACAAACAGATCGCACATTTGCCGAGCGATATATTGTGCAGCTCGATACCCACAGTTCTGGTCCACTTATGGTGGCTCTCATGATGAGAGACGAGCGTTTGTTGCGTGTCATCCTAACTTCAGACTTTTATATGGCGTTCCTTAAGCCGTATATGGAGTCTGGCACATCTTGGGCCAAGAGGCTGAGTGCTATATCTGAGGACGAAACTAGAGATCAGGTTGCTAAGCCCTGTGGTATTAACACCATGTATGGGACAGCGGCTGATGCTCTGGCATATTCGTATGCAGGATTGACAATCAACGGTGTTACGCCTGAGATGTCTATCCTTGATTCTGGCAGCAAAAGTGATCCTAAGCCCGGTTTGGTGTCACTCCTTGAAACTGGAGTGGTTCTTGAATCGAATCTATCTTGGGAGATCCAACCCTGTCTTCGTCCTTACTTGATGAGTCTGTCCGTTTCTGAACGGTTACGACAGCTCTGCTACCTCGCAAGAGATATGCAGAACGCACTCTTCAGTGAGTTTCCCTCCATTAGGGTTTATCTCAACACACTCTCTGGTGCTGCTAATAGCTGGTGGAAGAATACGCAAACTTCTTTCAGTTTCCAGCACCCTCTTGATAAGAATATCATCATCAAGCCTTTCCCGCACAAGCGTACTGATGTGCCTGTAAAGGATTATATTGATATTCGTGTCCTTTCCAAACGGCTCCGTAGGAACTTGTGTCCAATGGAGTTTGGTCGAGGTCGAGTCTCTGCGTGTGCGCCTTGCTTCACACACATGATTGATGCCGTGATCGTGACCCTTGTGGTTAACGAGTGCGAGCGAATGGATATTCCTATCGCTCCTATACACGACTCCTTCGGTGTGCCGATAGCTTATGTTGATGTTGTTAAAGACATCTTCAAGCAAGTCGTGATCTGGATGTTCACTGAGAATGATTATCTAGGTGACTTCTGCAAGGCTCATGACAAGACCCTCCCTGAGCGGTCTAGTCTTTCCGAGTTTGACATTGAAAGTCTGCTCGATGAGCTTCCATCCTGTATAGGGTGAAGCCCAGCCCTCTCTACCTTAGCGGGTAGGGAGGTGCTTTTGCTCACAGAACGTCTGTGAGTGTCTTTGTCCCTTTTCTTAGGAGGTTGCTATGAAAAGCAACAAATCAATCCTTCTTAAAAGTCAAGAAGGATATTCAATGGTGTGCTTCACTATCAAGCCATCCTCGAACATGGTAACGGTTACCAAGACGCGAAAGCCCTTGGTTACCATCCCATTGTTTGATCTGGCTAGCCGTGTGAAGGAGGAACTCTCCCTTGGTTTCAAGATTGAGGAAGTTCCGTCTAGTCTGCGGCACTTTGAGGCTGACACCATTAACTACCAGTACGATATCGAGGGTATGGTAACGATGTGGGCTAATATAGAAGAGATTCTATGTAATTCTCTCATATCTTCCTATACTCTTGGGGTCAAGGGTGGTGACTTTGGGTTAGCTAAGAAAGCTTTCTTTGATACTTTCAATGCACATCACAAAGGCTCTAAGACTCTTCGTATTCGTAGTGGATTAGCTGACGCTCGCTATACGCGGATCAGTTGATCTCAGGGGCTTACACCTCTTACCAGAGGGTAGGTCCTTTCCAGTCTCGCCTTCGGCGGGAACAACCTTCGGTTTCAACCTTCGGTTCAACCTTCGGTTCAACCCTTCGTACTACCGGAACTTCGTACCTGATTCCCTTCGGGCTCCATTCTCCGGCCCTTCGTGCCTCTCAGGCTTCGCCTCAGGGCTTTCAGCCCCTCGGAGGTCCTTCGGACCCCCCTAGGAACGCTTCGCTTAGGAACGATTCTCTGGTCAGGAGCGGGGACCCCCGCGTTTATGGGAACCCCTGCTTTTTTCCCATCAACCTTGCGCCGTCCACCGGAGCTGTTGGACATCCAACCATCTTTGGTAAGTCCAAGGTCAGCTCCTCGTGTACGGCTATGTGAAGCGAAGAGGGAGATGTTATGGCATATTAGTGCTAAAATCTTAAGGAATTACTCCAAAGCGTAATGCGGCTTAAGATTGATCAGTCCACCGACGCGAGGCTGACTTAACATCTCCTCTCTTCGGGGATCAGCTCTCTATTGTGGCTCGATATAGCAGGGAACAGTAGAGAGCCGATCCCTGCAGAGATTTAAATTCATTTAGCTTTAACCGATCTAGGGAGGATCAATCATGACTCAAATCGTCATAGAAATCTACCACCCATACTCCGTTGCTGTTCAATGCGATGGTGACTGGGACTGTTATAACTGCCTAACGGAGGCAGCTGAAGTAGCAAAGGGCTACATGATGGAGCACCCAGATGCCTCCATCGAAATCGTGAACTCATTTGCCACGAACGAGTGGCAACAACGAAAGTGGCGGCGAAGGCTCGCCAGAGAGGAAGTCATATCATGACTCAACTAGACAAGTTCCGTAATGCGGAACAATACAAGGACACGATTCTTCGTGGAATCGCGCTCAACCCCAAGGCAGGAACTGCCCGTGGCAATGCCAAGGAAGTCTTGTCTGAACGAGGTGTAACCCTCGAAAGCGTAGTCGAGAAGGACTACAGTACTCTGGACGAAGGACAGCTGGAAAACATCATCAGCATGGAACATTCCAGAGAAGCAACGAAGGCTGCTGCTCAAACTGAGCTTGACAGTCGAAACTAAAGAAGGCTAAGAGCGGAGGGGTGAAATTCCCCTCTTTTCTTTTTTCTCGAATATAAATAG
>Ga0114905_1000114_pt1 | contig 58183 bp, 41 predicted proteins | sample MalvireepMed_b05_FD_83499 | JGI IMG/M metagenome (GOLD analysis project Ga0114905, IMG submission 83499) | Marine viral communities from the Global Malaspina Expedition - Malaspina viral metaG DeepMed_b05 | ecosystem: Environmental > Aquatic > Marine > Oceanic | place: Mediterranean Sea...
AATAGAACAGGATAGATTTCCTCATTATCTTGACCCTCAAAGTAGAGATCTTCAAGAACCTGTGGAAGTATATATCTTGCCGCCTCCTTAGGGTCGTGGAAGCGATTTTCATCGGTAATACCTTCCATGATAGCATACTGACCACCTGTGTACATGCAGACCATAAAAGCAGCTTTCGAAATAGCTATCAATAAAGATGATGGTACTGCAGCTAGCTTAAGCCACTTGCCATCTCCCCAAGATAGCTCTTTCATAGCATTACAGAAAGCTTTGTGAGCTGGTTCAAACTGTGGACTATTAGTTGCTACTCTTTTGAATACTTCTCTGCAGCGTTGTAACCACAGTTGAATAGTATAACCAGAGCCAGACATATCTTTCCAGATACGGAATGGAGTGAACCCAGTAGTATCTACCAAGTGGTAACTATAAATGTCACTTAACATAATCATAGCATCGCCTGGTTTCTTTCCGTTCTTAGCCATTTTTTGTAACCACTTAACAGGATCCGCTAAAGATTCAGCTCTAACAGATTTGTTTAAGCCTTGGTCAGTAAGGTGTGCCTGAAGTACGTGTTTGCCTAAACGTGTACATCTGCGATTAACGCCTGTTGCAATAGCTCGACAAGCCTTGTTATAAGGCAAGCATGAACCCTTACTATCGGGGTGTGTACGAGCAGCGTTCTCTATGGTAGTAGCAAAGATATGCCATTCGTTGAAACCTTGACGGTCCAATTCATCCATAGCACGACCAGGGAGAAACCTTTCTCCTGCTTTTACGCTCATAGTCTCACGGAACTCTTCCGCAACACCACGAATAAACGGATCGTTAAAATGTGGTACATTAATTAACGACTGACAGCCATCCACTGCTAGCTGTGGTGGTTCTAATCCCCACCAGTGACTAACAGTTAATGCTGTTTCTGGATCATCTAATGATACGGGAGTATCGCTAGTTAATCCTGTACGTAGAACAACAGTGCCGTTTACAATACTATCAGCATTAGCTATACCCGTATATTTAAGTATAGCATCATCTACTCCAGCTATTGTAACTGCTTTGTTTCCAGACGAAACACAGGTGTCGAACACAGTGTTTCTCATTTGTTGGACTCGAGTCGCCGGGTCCTTGGTAAAGAACTGCCATTTAACTTTAAAGGCAGGACATACACGCGTGATGGCTTCTTTCAATGTAATCATTGGAAGTCTCCTTTCGGATTTGCCACAAGAAAATCTTAAGCACTCGAGCTGTTGAACATACAACAGGGCTTAAGAGTTAGTTTTTTTATGTGCGGGTGAACCACACAGTATACAGTCGGTTTAATACTCTTCCCCTTCTCTTCCATAAGAGTGGGTATGTTAAAGAAGTTCATCCATTGAACTTCATATCCATGCACTCCGAAGAATGCATGGGTATGAAGCCCCTACGTTGCAAGTAGGGACTGGGCGATTGAACGCCATTGTATAGGCTTACATGGTCAGCCGTAGCACCAAAAGAAAGTGTTACCTTCCTTTTGCAACTCAACGAACCTAGTGAGTGGACCGAAAGAATCCTTTTCACCCATGTGCCATCCAATCACGGTGTAACCGAGATCTTCTAGCTGTGGGTTGAGGATGCTTACTTCGTCTCTTACATACTGTTTCCAGTCAAAAGAATCGAAGTCCAAATCTAGATCCGTGTCGCCTTGCAGCCACACTGGTTCCATGTTAGCATATGGATATGGGTTTGACCAATTCATATGAGCCTTTCATTACGTTTCACACCTCGTCAGGCTTGATGGATAATACCATCACATATAACTTACACAGAACCAGGAGGAGAGTTGTTAAAGAAATCGATTTCATCCTGATTGGGATGCTCATCATCTGTCATATCTCCTTGACCATGATTGTTCATGTAGTCCTGAACCTCTTGGTCTATATCATCATCCTCGTGTATACGACGGAACGCCTCAGCTGCTATATCATCATCTGGCTTGTCATCTGGACTAAGACCCGCCTTAGATAGATGTCGTGCAAGCATCTCATGAGTTTCATCACTGAACGAGAGTTCGAGTAAACGCCATTTTCGCTCAGTTTCTATGAGAGCCCGCTTGTCATCTGGACTAAGATCCTCCTTAGGATCATAACCCGTAATCTTTGAAGCAGTGTTAGGACCAGCTCCGTACATCAATGCACGTTGATAGTCCTTCTTCATTTGAGCAGCATCCTTGCTATGCCACGAGTGCATAACATGTGGACAGTCAGCCTTGTTATCTGGCAGATCTGTAGATAGTACCACCAAGAGTAACCAGCCAATGATACCAAGGATAGTAAGGGCGATACCAAGGGTAGCGACGATGGTGAATGGCACTGCAAGATCATCTAAAGGATCTGTTAAAGCAATAGTGTTGATAAATATTGCACCAAGCACGGTAAGGAACGCCGAAGCGAACACACACAGTAGAGTGATGGTAAATGTTTTTGACATTTGCATCCTCCTTTCATAGGGTTGTTAGTCTGTCTCATCAGTGCAGTGTGACTAATCACTACAGACTCAACGGCTCACGCCGTTGAGTTTCGACTTAGAATTTATTGCGGCACGAAAGATAGCCATCCTGATCAACAGAGTAGACACAGTACAGTATGCCTTGCTTGTTGATTTCAGGATGGAAGCGACCAACCTCTGCGTATTCAAGAACACCTCGAGTAAGCACTGCAGCCTGTGCTTCTGCCATCGCTTCTGCAATGGTGTCGTATTGTTCTGTTTCTTCGCCGGTTGACTCTGGGTGAGTGTGCTCTGGACGCATAACTAGGGTAACGTAAAACATGGTTATCTCCTTTCAAGAGATTAGGGGGGTGATCCTCAGATGAGGGGTAGGGGGGGTTTTGTCCGCCAACGGACCATTCTTACCCCTGTCCAAATTCTCGACCCCTTAGTCGATTATGTCCTCAAGAGCCTCTGGAATCTTACTGTATGGTGCTTGATCCTTCAGCTTAGCTATGGGATCTTTTGTTCTAACAAGTGTCTCTGGAGCTGACTCTGGAGCTTCAATGGGTTGCTGCTCTGGCTGTTCTCTTCTAACAGGTGCTCCCAGATCTCTGGAGAATTCTGAGACATGCTGTATACTTGGAAATAGTTCTTTACCACCCTGATGTATCATAGTTTCCCAGAAGTATCCAGATGTAGCGGTTGGTATTCCCTGATGGAATCCTTTGTTACTAGACATACTTGGTCTTCGTAAATCCATACGACTAGAGAACCAGTTTGCCACTGGCTGAGCTATATCTGGTGCCTCGACATGATCCATCATTAGATAAGCCAATCCACGACCCCACGTCTCTCCCAGTATGGGTACATGCTTTGCTAGCGCCAGTAAGTCCTGACCGTATATTGTATTGTTTCCTCCGAAGGCTAAGCCACCCAAAGCTCCAATACCTTTGTATATATCTTTAGCTATGACCTCAGCTGCACTAGCAGCAATAAACATATTCTGTGAGTTTCCTTTGAATCCTTCGGCTGCTCTTAAGATACCTTGTGATGCCAGAGCTATTGTACGCCCCAATACAGGAAGCCGAACACCATAGTTAATCAAAGTATTCATTGGTCTTTCTTCCCACTCATCTATAAGATCATCATATTTTTGTCCTGCTGATATCCTTAATAGCATCATGTATAACGTATCTAACAACAATAGACCGAAGAGATTAAAGGCATATTTCATGGGATGAAATCCAGTACTCTTTCGCACTACGTGCTGAGATACAAACAACATAGGGTATCTTCTAAAGACTTCCCAGATTGCTTCAAAGGGTCCTTGTGATGTTGAGCCATCTTCGTTTCTGTGACCTGTAGTTATATCAAAGGCATTAGGAGAAACCAAGACCTCTTCAATAAACATCTTTTCTGCTTGTCGCATAGATGTTATAATATCAAGCCCTTGTTTGTATGCTGAAGAGTCTGCTGTCCAGTCGTCCTGTCTATTTACATACTCCATTAACTTAGTTGTACTATAGTAATCTCTACCCTCTTTATTGGAGATATCTAAGAACATTTCTACTGATGGACTTTTCATCCCTAACAGATTTGTCTTCTTAGATAGTAATCCACTATTCAGTACATACTTAACTAAGTTTAAGTTGAACTTAGGTATCTTAGCTTTTCTCATGTGTCCTAATAGAATCCTATCATAGTTATGATCTTCAGGATCAAGCTCTGCGTCTTTCATTTCTTCCTGAAGAGAAACTAAATTATTCAGGTGATCGGATAAGAAGAACCTAAATGATATGGCACGACTACCAGCAATACCAGACATTACTTGCTTAGCTGGTATTAACATTTTATCTCCCCACTGCTTAAGTGCACCAGCCATAAATAACTCTTGAGCTGCGACGGCGGGTTGCTCATAGTCTGTATACCTACCGTGTGTAATATCTTTAATAGTGTGTGCTAAATCTCTAGCAAGAACTCTGCGTTCTTCTGTGCCCTTTATTAAGTTTCCTGACAGTGGGTGTAGTATAGAATTAATAGCTCCTCTCAGATTTCTACGACCTATGCCTTCAGAGAACGAGCTCATCATACCCTCAACCAACATACTGGCAAAGGCTAAGTTAGTACCAAAGGCAATCTTAGCCAAGTGTGGAGATACTTGTACAGCCCAATCACCTATGATACTGGTTGCTTGACTTCTACGAACAATACCACGAACAACATCGTGCTTAGCTCTTAGATGCTCAGTACTTTTTACTATAGATTGTCTTTCCTTTTCACTCATTCTAGAACCATCAGCATGTCTATAACCCCCACCAATCGCATCGAAGGCTCTTTCTATTAGATTCAATAAGTCATTATAAGTACCTATGACACCAAACTCATTTAACATAAGTTCTTGTTCTAAGATAATATCACCTGTTGACTTCTTGTGCGTCTCGACAATAGTAACAGGATCAGTAACAATATGCTTCATAACTTCATCATTATGGACTAGATCACTGATCTTAGGTACAGCCCAAGATTCATTTGGGTGATATAGACCTTGAGATGCTTTGTGTAAAAAGTTAAAATAATGTAAATCCATAGCTGTCTCTAGGTTGTTTGATCCCTCTCTATTAAACTCAATCCTACTACCCTTTTTAGGATTATAGAATATATGATATGGTACATCGAATCCTAAAGCATTCAAGCTTCGTATCCTAGCTGAGTTCTTTGTACCATTTTTGATTGCATCAAAATACTCGGATCTTGTAGAGTCCTTCTCTGTTATTCCCAGTTCATCCCAAGTAAGTTTACCTAGAGCCATCTCTCTCATCATAGCCAATATACCCTTACGTAAGCTAGTGTGTGCCAGCTTAGCTTCCTTAGTATAGAACTCAGTAATGCCATCACTACGTGTATCTGTAGAATTTAGAGTATCTTTAAATATATTTCTTTTCTCTTGCTTAGTTGTTTCAGACTCTTTATCATAGGAACTACTCTCTAAACTTAGAACCGTATCTATCAATTTTTGGTATATCTTTGGATCTGAGGACTCCAGTGCCAAGAACTCTGTTATTCTTTTTAACGTATCTGATAAATTGGGTATCTTACCTATGAAATATAAAGTAATTGGATCTATCTTCTCTTGTTCAGACATAAGTCTATGTGAAATAACGTTCTTCATATTTTCACTGAAGCTTTCTATAGAGTCTGTAGTTACATTCTCGTTTAACATATATGGAACAGCAGCCTTAAAGCCTTCTTTATACTGCCCCATCTCTACACCTAAGTGAATAAAGTAATCCAAAGACTTTCTAAAAGACTTAGCATACTGAATAATCTCTGCGTGTATCTCTTTAGTCTTTAACATAGGATCCATTAATGAGATATCATTTACATCGAAATCACCACCCATATCTGCTAACTTAAACACTTGAACATGTATAGCCTTCTCTGCTTCTTTACGCTGCTTCCTAGGAAGATTATCTAGAGATGCTACTAAGTTTTTGATATTAGCAGAGTGTACCATCAGGGTATCAGATTGTAGATTAATTTTTTCTAGTGCTGCTGTAACAGAAGGAGCTCCCTCAAGATTATTAAAGTCTCCTGTGGTATGTACGACTCTGTTATCTAACAGTGCTGATGCCATCATAATTAGTAGAACGTGGGAATTATACGTATAGTTAGCACCAGTAGCTCCTATAGTAGAGCTGACTAATCCTTGTCCTAATCTATTACCGCCCCCTTCCTTTTTTACCATTGATGATATCTTCTCTAGGAACTTCCTAGCACCCAGCCCAACCCCGCCAGTAACTGGCTGTCCGTATCTTGTCAATAGTTTACCCAGCATAATTTCTACGGCAGCAGCAACCAATGTTCTATCTTGATATTCAGATTGCACAAGTCCGTGTATATCTAATTGGTCATTTGTATAGAAGCCATATTCTGTTAACGTATTCTTACCCTTATGGAAATCATACCTAGTAATACCACTGGTCATAACATGATCTTCAGCATGATTACCCGCTATCCTTAATCTATTATCTAAGTCCATAATCCTTTGATCAATTTCTTTCTTGCTATTTGTTCCAAAGAAATCCTTTACTCTTTTGGTGTGGTCAGCTAGTTCTGCATCCTTCATAATACTTGAGTCTTCCAGTACAAAGAATCTTTCACGTTGCTGTTTCAGCTTTATTAACTCGTTTATCTTTTCCATATAAACAGCATCATCTCTTAGCTCAACATCATCAATTTTCATCTCTCGTACTGGAGAAATAAGTTCCATACTCATCTCACTGATGTCTCCCCTGTTAACAATAGGAGCTCTTGAGTCTTTATATCTATTATCATGCCCTAAGATTCTTTCGTTCATCTCAGTTACTTTTTTATATAATTTTGGATTACTTTCTTCAAACTGTGTAAAGACACTGTGTAGTCTAACAAAAGTATTTCTTACATAAGACATAACTTTTTGCATTAAAGTCTGTGCTCTCAAACTTACATTTGTCTCTCCTTCAGTAAGATCTAAGTATGGACTGATTTCATTTAGTAGATGAAACTGAACCATACCCGCTATGAATTCCATGGGTTCACTATTAAGATGATTAAGATATTCTCTAGAAGCCACTGTCTCTCGACCACCAAACCAAGCTGTAACCATTTTCTTAAGATAAGACTTACCGTCTTTACTAGCCATAAGCGTTTGCCAATCTGTTGTCATCTGCCCATCTCTTAAGAATTTCATTGTAGCTATGTGAGCAAATTCGTGTGCCAGTGTAGCAATAATAACATCCGAAGATGCCTCTGTATCTTTTATCTTATTACCGATAGCCAGGATATAGGAGTCACCTTCTTTTCTAGCCGTCATAAACTTAGGTTTCTTGTTATCATATTCTAATTGAATGTCTTCAATACTTAGTTGATTATATGTATACATTCTTATTATAATCGCTCTAATAACTTTACCTGCTCCCTCGTTTAAGATACCTTCAGCACCCTCAGGATCTGTCAGTTTATTGATTTGGTCATTAAGGCGAACCAAGTGAGGATTACCTTTAGTCATTGCTATAAACTCTTTAAATTTATTGCTAGTCTTAGAGTATTCACCTGCGTCAATCTTATTACCATCGGGTCCAAGAATAGTTGAGTCATCAAACCACGCCATTGTATCCTCAGAATGTTCATTGATATCTGTGCCTACAGCTAAAGCAAGACCGATCTCAGCTAACATTCGTTGCTTGTCATCCAGTGTGTGTTTCTTCTCTATACTAGCTAAGAAATCAGGAACGGGATTCTTTGTACCTGGCTGTTGCCAGAGGAATTCCCTAGCATGGGCGTACCAAGGATTCAACTGCCAGTCTCCCTTGGCATCGAATAGTATACTTAGTCTACGATATCTACCTTCTGCTATATCTCTTTCCTTTGTGACAAACGTTTCATGGAATGGTTCAATCATAATTTTATCTAAGTTATGAGCAACCTGAGGATCTCCTTCTGCGTCTATTCTATTTGCCAATAGTAATAATCTCGCTATCGTTCTAGAGTTATCTACTGGATTCTCCTTTACTGCTTCTATATCTTTCCTAATTTCCTCAACAGTCTCTCTTAGTTCTTTCGATACATCTGTATCAAAGGCTGCTAAGCCCTCTACATTGATTCTCTCAAGCATTCTTAAGACTGGTAAAAGGTGTACTTCTATTCCTGAGTAAGTAAATCCTTCTGCCCCTAGTCTGTATTGCTGTAAGTTCAATACGTCTATTGGGGCTCCGTCTATGGAACCATATATATCTGCAGATTTGTTATATTTTTTAACAGCATTCTCTCTCATGATTGCTTCTAGGGCATCTGATGTAATGACTTGATCTCTAGTTTCTCTGTGCATACTGAAACCAAGTGCTGAATCTAAAACTTCCTGAGGAGCTCTATCTAGAACCATATTATTATCTTCATCAAAGGTAACACCTAAACTTTTCTTAAGGTGATAAGCAAGATTTACTCTTTGTAACGCTGGGTTATTAGAGTTCAATACAAATAACATCAAGGCAGAATCTATTGACAAAGCAAGCTTGACTTGTTTTCCTTTTATCTTTCGTCCTGCTACTGTTAGCATTCCAAACATTGTATTACGCAAGTTAAACTCTGTTGCCGTAGTTCTACCATGAACTTGTCTTACTGCTTTTATTTTATTCTGCATAGACATCGCAGCCTTATCTCGGATATTCTTTGGCTTAGTTGTCAAGTCCATCAAGTGAGGTATTAAGTCAAACTCTAAGTTTGTACCACCTTCTTCTTCTGCTTTATATAGAGCTGCGTCTACTAAGTATAGCTGTTCATCTTCAGTAAATAATCGCCATGACTCAGGATCTTTCCAATATTTTTTATCCTTATACATCTCAGCTTTCTTTGCTAGCTTATCTCGTTGATCTTTGGGAGCGTGTTCTATCCAAGTACCATCCCTTAAAATCTCTCCAATATAGGATTGGAACAGTATAGACATGAGCAACTGGTTAAAGTCGTGTCCCTGAATAACCGATGAAATATAATGCAAGTCTTTGTATAAGATACTATCCTTAGGTACTTCTTTACCGTCTACAGAAAGTATTATATTCTCGGCAGCCAGTGGTCCCACTACTAACTGATCGTGTAAATTAGTTCTAGAGAATAAATGAGGTTTATTATTATATAGACCAGGAACAGATGTTAGAATCTCACTCATCTTCTTATCAGCAAAATCAGGATCAACAATAGCCATTGGGAATCCTTCAGACTCTAGCTTCAGTGGATCAACCTCAGTCTCTGTTATAGTTCTCGAAAGGTCACTGATCTTATGATAGCCATCGATCCATCTCATTCTATATATCTCTAATTCTTGAGGAGACAATTCTTTATCAAAGCTTTTCTTTTCTCTAGTAACTATTGCTTGTCTAAGTTTATCAGCCATCATTAAATGGTAGAAGTATGGCAAAGCCTCTGGTCTCTTATTTATAGCATCTACTAAACCTATAGGTTCAGCCCAAGCGAGCATCTCTCTCCGTATGGATACAGCCCTTCGTCCAACTTCTCCAGTATCGGCTAACAATCTATTTTCTTCTATAGAGAAAGGAAGAGGGTTTGGTAAGTTATCAACTTTCCACGGTATAGGCCAACCTAAGAATGAGTCTGGCATCATAGCTTCTGCATCAGTAGCTGGCTCAATAGCCATTAGATCTTGGTACTCTCCTATTGCATCTTTGATTTCTTTTTTAATAGAAAGTCGTTGCAATCGAATAACGCCTTTTCGATAATACGAGTGTTGTTTATACGGAGCCTGTAATGCTAATGGACCTCTTGGGTGCTCATTAGCGGTTAGTATATGACCATCCTTAGCTACTCTATGATAATCAATTTCACTGGGTGAGTATTGTAATAAAGGAGACATGGTTTTACTAGCAACTTCCTTACTGAAGACACCACCAAGAACAGCTTGTCGTAAGTTCAATAGACCTACTAGATTGTTATTCGCAAAGAATTTCTCTTCTAGTGCTATCTGACTTTCAACAATTTCTGGTCTGGTTCGGGAATCGGTATCCCAGTCTTTGTAGAAGGATTGGATTAAGTCTATATCATTGTCTTCTGCTCTATAATCTGCAAAGGGTGGTGGAGCAAACTCAGCATACTGCATTAATTCGTGTTGTGTCAAGACCTGTTCCAAGTGTTCATCAAAGTTTGTTACGGAATCATAAGGATTATTCTCTAGATCCAACATACCAAATGAATCTCTATTATCCTTATCTTCTGTGTACTGTAAGAATATTTCTTGTCTTTCTTCTAGAGTAACCTTAGATACATCACCACCATACTTATTATCAGCTATGGTTTGCATATCTTCTTCAAGTTTATTAACCCACTTATCTGGTTCTACTGCTACTCTTTCTAACCACATACCCTGTTCATTCATACCACGACCAGCAGTATCTCTAAAGGATCGTGTAGATCCTGATGACGGTAGTGCTGTAGTATATATTAAGTAATCCTTAATACCAGCCCAGTCACCTTCATCCCACATCTCCTCAAGACCTAGTAGAGTCATAAGATCACCCATACGCTTAACATTAAATTTCTTTGCACTAGCGTTGTGTATGTTCAGTGCTCTAAAGTATCCCATAGAACGATAAAGCTGTCTTCCTTTTTCTCTTCCTTCCTTAGTATCTATATCAACACCCATCATTATCATTTTCAGGGTTTCCCATTCTGGAGTATTTGGGATAATCCTATCCCATCCCTTTGCTTCTAAGGTATCATTTATGAATTTAGTAGCTCTATCTATTCTTGGCTGATACTTCTTCTTAGTACGCTTAATAGAATCTGGTGTTGGCTGCTTGGTATTAGGATCTATACCATAATCTTTCTGTGCCAGTCTTTGTATAATACCTTCCATTTGTTTTTCTAAAGACTCTAGACGATATAACGGATTATCATCGCCTATAGTAGGATTGTCATACACCATCTCTAGTGTATCTTTCCACTGCTGTGTAGTCATATCATTGGAGTTCATCTCCAGAAGCTCTAGAACCTTTCCATATAATGCTGGACTTAATCCTAGTGCTACTTCAATAACAGACGAAACTTGTCCATGTGACTTTTTAACTATTGCTCGTCCATAGTTATTTATTTCATCTTCTGTAAACTTTACACCTTCGTCTTTGAATGCTCTCTCTATTCCAATGATTGCTATTATACCGTCTGGCATATTGGCAGTTACACCTGTTCGTGCTTGTGCTAATATCTTTGTATTAAAGTCTTGTTGGAATGCACCAAAGCCGCCTTGATAAACCTTACGCATAGTTGGAATCTTAAATAATTCTCTCAATGCTTTTAGTTGTTTAACTCTTTTAGAATCTCCCGAAGTTTCTGCTGCCTCTACTTCTGCATTCCATTCTGAGATTGATTTAATGTGTTTAATCCCCTCGAATACATGTAGGAATGTATTGACTCCAGCAACATTTTCATCAAATAAATGATTCTTTGATCCGATACCCCCAGCAATATAAAAATCTTCCTTGTTATTTTTAAAGTGTGCCTCGATAATTCCTTCTACTGCGTTACCATCTTCATCAATGAAACCATTTTCAATTTGGTCTATCAACTTAGGAACCCTAGTGTCTCTAGCCAAAGATAATAATTTAAGTCCAACTAAAGCATTAAAGTTTCTATCGTCTCTAGAAGATTTGGAAAACATAACATCAACAGCATCCTTTCCATACTCCTCTTCCCAAGATTTAATTACTCGATGTGATTGTTTAACCAAAGAACGAGTTAGTCCACTAAAGTTAACAGGAGCCGTAGCTTCAATTGCTAGTATCATTCCTATTTGATTAAACGGAACAATCATCTTAGAGCCAGCAGTAAGCTGTGAAAGCCATGTTGCCTGTCCCATAGATGTACCATCTGCAAAGTTAATTATAGTATTGTTTTTGTATATAATAGCATCGTGTATAGCAGATGTACCTATGTGAGGCAATCCCAAGAACATCTCTGCTAAGAAATCTTTTAGTTCACTACGCTTTATAACCCTATCATTTACACTTGATCCTACTACTTTAGGCATCAAAGTTACAGGATAGTCAATACCAGTTCTATCAACATTGGGATCGTGTAATATTTCCTCTCGCCACTTTTCAATTGCTTTCTTCTCAGCTTTTGTAAACTTCTTCTTGGCTAATATAGCATCTACCCGCTTCTGAGTTTTATAGTGAGACAACAGTCTCGCCATAACTACAGGAGATAGCGGAGCAACTTCGTTTATCTGATTAATACCTGGAGCTAATTGAATCAAAGATTCTCCAGATACCTTTTCTACAATGTCACCAGTATAAAAACCTTTATCTGGATGTAGCCCAAGATGATTACGCATAGGCATATGTTTTGTTACATCTAATGCATCTACCAAAGCCTTTCCTAGAGATGAAGCTGGTTGCCTAGTAATTTCTCCATTACCAAGTCGTTCAATAGTTGTGTCTACTAAATTTCCTGTATCGTATAGTTCTCTAGTACGTTCTATTATAATCTTGGATAAGTTTTCTTTTAGATATGCTGCCTTATCTTCATCTAACATATTCTTAAAGTCCTTATCAAATATATCAGGATAGTGTTTCTCTAATCCCTTTATAAAAACACGAGCTTCTATTTCATTTGATAAGACAACTTCAACTTGTCCATTGATAGCCAAGGCTACCGATGTTTCGAATGTAGCTAAACTAGTGGTTTTTTCTCCCACACGTCCTGTTTCTGTTACTACATCTAATATATAACCACCATCATTTTTATCTAAGAATGCCTCACGAGCTACTAAAGCATCAGCTATCTCTAATTGTTCTAGTAATTTCTCTGCATGAATTAAGTGTATAACAGAATCTGGTTTATCTGTTTCGAGCAAAGAGTTTAATCTAGCTTCTAGACCTGTTCTAAGCATAGCGGATGACCAGCTATCATTTCTAGATGATATTCTAACAGCCCACCTACGCATTATAGCTAAGGCACCATACTCTCCTTTCATCCTGTATTCTATAGAACCAGCATGTCTCTGTAGAGTAACGGCATCACTGTCTTTATTTACAATGCCATTATCTATAATAGCTTCTTTGAATATATCCCAAGGGGTAAACAACCTGTCCTTCATATACTTTGGCATAATACCGTAAATGGCTGCGTTGTATATACCACCATTAGGTCCATATGCTTTTTCTATTGATTGTATCTGCTCTAGTTGGGACAATAGTTCTACATATGCTATTGCTTCTTCTGTAATTTCTCTACCCAATTCTTTTATAGAGTCTATGGGCAGCGTTAATAACTCTTCTTCATTCAAGTCTGTAAACATATACTCAGTATGATCAGTATTGATTAAAGACGTACCCTTAAGATTATTTAGATTTCTAGGTAATTTTGGCATATACCTAAAAGAACCAGGTTCTAAAGTCTTTAGAGAAGCTCTTGCTTCTTCTTGCGAAGACTCAAACAATGCTCTTGCCTGTGGAACAGTTATCTCTGAGCCATAACTTATGTCAATACTCTCATCATTCATTTGTTGTATCAGGTTCTGTTCAACGCTGGTGTTCGAAGATAAGTAACCAAAGAAATCACCGTAGACTATGTTTACATCTGCTTCTTCTTGACCTTCTTTTACAAAGCCTTCTACTAAGACTTCTCCTGTATCTTCATCTATAGTTCCCGTCATTAGTTCTTCAAAACTTTGTCTATCCTGTCTAAGCTTTTCTCTTAACTCTGACTTCATTTTAGATACTTCTCGCCAAGCACTTAAGGTTACGTATACACCCTTACCTTCCTTATATTCTTTTACAAGCTGTTTATTATTTTCAGTAAGAGCCTCGCCCACCTTGTCCAATCTTTCAGATTTAGCTTCCTGGTATACCTTGTATGAATCACTTTCTTTCACATTAACAATGGAGTCATTATGTATTTCTTGTAAATACCTATATAGGTGGTTAATTCTTTTCGTGTTCCAACCTGAATCACTACCATCTAATAGACCCTTAAGTTTAGTACGCCACGTCTTTCCTCTTTTTGTATTTGGAATCACCTCTATTATAGCATTTAAATGTTCTGCCCCATCCTCGTCGATATCTGTATTATCAAAATGTTTTCTTTCATCACTCTTAGACGCTAGAGCAGCTACGGCAAGTATACCATATATACCCGCCATATCGGAGTTGACTATTCGAAAATCTTTTTTAAATTCTTCGTCCAAAGCTCTGGCTAATTCTATTTCCTTTTTCTTAAGCTCTCTTATTTCAGAATTAAGTATAACGATCTTTGATATATCAACACCAGAATCCTCAGCCCACTCAGCTAAGATATCATTACTTATATCTATATCATTATTTAAATCTAATATCATATCATTTAGGATATCAATTTCTTTGTCGTACTCTTCAGAAGTCATATCAGTTGGCTTAGACTTTAATAAATTATTTTTCCTATCTTCTAGTTTTGTTATTGTTTCCTCAGCTTCTTTTACATTATCCACTGTGTCAATAAGATCATTGGGTTTTTTAGTTTCCTCTTTTAAACCAGCTTCTACGACTTTAGGAACCTCTGCTGTTGCATCTTCTAAAGAAACCATTTGTTCGCTTGATAAAACAGCATATGTAATAGCATCACCTTCTTTGTGAACTACACTATCGTAACCATGTTTTTTCAGTATCTTAACAAATTCATCTACGCCTAGTTCTTTGGTAAGTACATCGTTCTGTCCAAGCAGAGCGTTTATCCACACATAGCTTCTTTCTTGCCCTTCAACTCCCTCTAAGTAAGGTCTTAGATCAGCTCTTAAGCCCTCAGGAAGAGCAGCAAGAAGATCCTCTGCCGTATATTCCTCATCAAACTCCGTTCGCTTTTTAAGTATTATATTCCATGTGGATAGGTCGGTTAAATCCAAGGGATTATTCATAATCAAGTGTGTTTCGATTACTTCTAATGGTTTGTCTTCTACCTTAAATGTTCGAGCGTGTTCTTCGCTATCGGTAAGCCATATGTATTTCTGACCCTTTGCTTCGGCAGCTACTACAGTTTTTCCTCCCCTATAAAATACTTTAGGCTGCCCTTTATCATCTTTAAAAAGAGGTGTTGTTGTGGTTTCCGGGGCAGCAGTCTTCCTAGGTTTATCTACCTCACTCTTTGCAACTAACTGCTCTGGTGAAACAACGTAAACAGTTTCTCCTAATGCTTCATCAACATGTGTAATCTCCTGTGTCGAGCCAACATCTTCGATATTCTCAAATATTATTACATTCTCAAATTTTGAGGTATCCTCACCGTTACGCTTAGCTTCCGTATGCCATGAAGAGAGCGCAGATGTCAGTATATCTAGAGTCATACCAGAATTTTGTCTAGTTAAAGGGTGCTTAGAGTCTCCACCCCGACCCGCACCGCTTTTTAGCATCCAATCTATAAATGCTTTAGGCAGTACGTTTAATAAAGTAGGTGTAGAAATCCTTGCTTCAAAACTTGCACCTTTAACGTCTATTATAATAGGATTCCCTTGTGCTATTGCAGTAACCTGCTCGGGATCATATTTTAGCGGTACACCTTTTTGACCTTGATAGCTTCTAGCATGAGCTTCGGTAGGCGTAAGGAATACTCCTGAGCGTTGTCCCATAGTTCTGTCTGAATCAGCCCAATCAACAGGTTTCCTTACGTCATGTTCACTGACATACTCCCGTAGATTGAACAGTGCTTCGGCTTCCGCATGTGTTGCTTTCTCCCTTGCTTTAAATAGCTCACTATTTTTCTTATCCTTACCTAGATCATGTTGGCTTCGACCTTTTTTGAGTTGTTCATTATAGTATTTTTCCTGCTCTTCTTTTGCTATGTCTGCTAACTCTCTCGCGTCCTCATGATCTTTATTTGCCTTCTGGTAACCCTCATCAGTTTCTGGATCCCACGTATCTAGATCTCTCTCTCGCACCTGAGATGTATAGAGAATCTTAGTATTACCCTCTTCGTCAGTAATAAGGTTATTGTTTTCATCTAGTTGTACTTCGTTTCCAAGTACATTTTTTACACTCCCTGGTGTAGCCTCTGCAGTAAATTCTTTTGGAATTAGAGTATCTTCCTTCTTAATAACATCAGCTTCTGTCTCAACCTTTGCTTTTTCTCCTGTTAATCTATTATTAAACTCAACACCAGACACAGATAAATCATGAGCAGACTGCAACCATGTAAGGATAGGTACTTCAGTAATAACCGCCTTGGGATTTATATTCTGTTGTATGTAGTTGTTAAAATCAGAAAGTGACATATTACCTTGAGATACACTTTCAGCCTGGGTTCGCAACATCTGCGCTTGTAAGTCTGTTATGAGTCCTTGCTTCAGAGCATTATCTATATTTTTAAGTAACACTACTGGAGAAGCATTCTTCGGATCTTCTACCCTATTTTTTAGCTTAAGCTGTTCTTTATATAAATCCGTTTTTACTTCTGCTTCTACTCCTAAGTGTTCTTTAGCTTTATTAGTTGCTTCTTTAAGATTACTACCAGATGTTCTTAATTTATGGGCTAACTTCCCTCTAGCTTCTTGAGCTTTTTTAATTATCTCGTCTTGTACTTTAATAGCAGCGTCTAGCTTTTCTTCATTACTAGCTTCTTCCCAAGAAGTACCACCCTCTTCTGTTCTTGCGTCCCACTCCGCCTCTAACCGCTTCTTTAATTGTGGATCAACAAGATCAAAGAAGTTGTTATCTTCTAATAAGACCTTATCTTGGTATTCTTGTATTGACAGACCAAGCTCTGAAGCTCTTTCTGCTATACGTGCTTGTATGGCTAAATAGGCTGTGGTATCAGAGAAAGATTCTTCAGCCTTTTCAACTAGCCCAAATTTCTGGGCTAAGTTCTCGAAGAGTTTTGTGTATAAGGCTGGTAGACTTATTGTCTTTTCCCCACTACCACCTTTAATATAAACTGTGGGGTCTATATTTTCTACAGCCTTAGTAAGTTCTAGTATTAATTCATGTTCGGATAAGTTGGTATTGGTTAGTACTGTATTCAATAGTATTCCTACTGACTCATCTCCAAAGATATTATCATTTTGAAAAGCTAATCCTGTCTTTTCTGTAACTAATCCTCTTAGATTAACTGTAGCTGTTAAGCTTTCCATAGTAGCATCAATATCATACCTTCCACTGAATGCACCTTGGATCATATTATAAAGTTCTTTACCCGCCATCTTCTGACCAACTCCACCAAGGCTACCATATAAAGCCTGTGAGCCTACTGTGTGTGGTATCATCATAATACCAGCCATAACTGGGTTAATGAATGGTGAGAACGCAGCTTCCCATTTTGCTTCAGTTAAGATATGATCCCAGCTTACTTCTTCTTGTACTCCTGTACTTGTTCTATGATACTGATTCATAATTTCAGCTAAACCACCACTAATAAATCCTTCTACTACGTTACCCGTAGTATATGTACCAACCTTACCTAAAGTAATTCCTTTTTGTGCAGCTACTTTCTTGAATATAGTTTTGTTAAGTATGGTGGGTCCAATATTTTCCGGTAGATAGTAAATTAAAGACTTAGCACCCTGTTGCCACTTAGCTAAATGACCAATAGTACTTAATCTCTTCAGTGCTTGTACTTTATCAGTAGCTTTTTTAGCAGTCTTACCTATAAATATAGCTCCACCCAAGGCTCCTGCACCCAAAGCTGCTAAAGCAGCCGATAAACCTAAACTTGCTACCATATCTGGATCATTTAGAATACCACTAACTACAAAGTTTTTACTTTTTGTCCATATTTGGTCAAGACCACTATCATATCTATTATGCATCTCTACGGAATGGGCAATAGCTCTATTTGTTACAGCAAGATTTAGTTTATACCAAAATTCTATTGAGTTTCTAGAACCTTCGACTGCTTCCTCTATATATTTTGCCCCACCCAAAGCACTGATATACTTTCCATACAACACTTGGTCCATTGCTAATACTTCTAAAGCTTCTTCTGTATTCCAATTATCTTGCTTAAGGCTAAACATCTCTTCAGGAGTATCATAAGCATACTCTACACCTGGTGCTGCTCTCCAGCTGGTTAAGCCAGATACTAAGTTCCATTTACTTAGTTTGCCCCAATCTCTTAACTTCTGTTCATTTGATTCTGATATACCTAAAACAGAATCCTCATCATATTTTCTAAGATCACGTCCACCCATGATATGCCTAGAGACTTCAACATCATTAGCAACATTTCTACTCCAGATACCCCTATCATAACTCAGTTGCATTGACTTCTCGAATGCTAGGTTCTTCTCCATTACACCAGTTACCCATGTATTAGATTCAATGTCTAGGTATGTTTCAGCATTGTCAAAGTCCTCCTCTCTATTTAAAGAAAGTGGGTTATCCTTAACAGCAGACCACGATTTCTCTCGCATTGCTGCTGTATATTCCATTATATCTAGATCGGTTACATCTAGCGTAATGGGTCTTGTTTGCCACAGTGGGTCAGCCATATACTATAGTCTCCTTAAAATTTAGTTCCGGGGCTACGAGCAAAGTTTGCAAGTTGATTGATTATATGGGCAGCTACTGGATCAGCTCCCTGCTTGACATCATCTCTTATACGTTGTAGGGTTTCCAATTCATTTTGAGTTAGTTTATCGGCTATCAATTTTGCATCTTCAGCATTACCCCAAAGTAACAGAGGAATTGATAGGGGTGGTACTATTTTTCCTAGTATTGTAGCTACTTTTCTAGCTATAACTAATCTACCGGGTTTCTGTAGTATCTTAAAAGCTTTAGCCTTTACATTTGACATCTTTTCACCAGCACCCTTGAAGACATCTTTGCCGATACTATACTGTTCTCGCTGCCTCATTATATGTTTACGAACCCACTTTACAGGTTTTCCTACTTCTTTAGCAATCTGCTTATCGGTCAGCCTGTACATGTTATCCCACACATAGTTCAGCTTGTGTCCTTCAGATTGAATAGACAAAGCCTCTAAAGCCGTAAGAGCTCCAAAGCCACCCACTATACTAAACCCAAGGGCATTTTCCCAGAATTCAATGGCTTCTTCAAGGTTTTCTCTGCGGATTTCTGCTTCTTCTACCGACTCTAACTCATCGAGTTCCTCTGTTTCCATAGAATCTTGATTTAGCTGCTGTAATCCCCCATCTGGCATATACCAGTCAGTAGCCATATCATCAAGCTCTTCAACAGTAGCACCCGCTTCTCTTGCTTCGTCTAGTACTTGAATTTTTTTCATCTCATTATCTGTTGTTACTCTTTTACTATCTAATGTAAGTGAGCCAGTCTTATAATGTTTACGAGGAAATGTAAGTATGTATTTGTCTCCAATTTTCTGAACACTAACCTTCTTATCATCTCTTCTAATTGGAATTAAACCAATTTTTTCTACTGTATAACCCCTCTCTTCAAGCATGTCTGCATACTTATTAAGCTGGTAAGAATATTTCTTTTGTCTTGAATATTTATCACCATCGTATTTTTTGTTTATATTACTTAAATCTCCACTAACTATTTTAACATCGTAAATTCTAATTTTACCTTTCTCCGTCATAACAATAACGTCTGGCTTTCCGTGAAGACCTTGAGTATCACTAACCAAGTTAATCTCAGATGTAATAACTCGTCCACCACCCTTAGTTATTTCATCTCTAATTGCATTAGCATCTGTTGTGAATTTAGTAAAGTCAGCTTTCTTATTAAAGAGCTTACCCTCATTGATAACTGTATTAGTAGCGTAGTCTTTAGATGTTTTTTCATACTGATCCCATTCTTTTAAATCATCAACGAATAAATCTCTAAGCAATTCGTCTGTAGCATTTCCAGTAGTGATACCAGCTCGGATCTTAGGATTATTAAGATCTGGACCAGAACCAGTAGGATCTAAAGAACGTGTTACGCCAGTATAATCTCCTGCCCTAGCCCTAGCTCTATTGGTTTCTCCCATTTCTAGAAGCTCATCTACCTTTTGATCTAGTTCACTAGATGTTAGTGTTGGTGCTGTATCCTCTTCTAACGTCGATTCACCAAAAGCAATATACTTTTGAAGTTCAGCATTTCCTTCAGCTTGGTCTATATTCCCTTCACTAATAGCTTTCAATAATAACTCATCAACTTCCTCTTGTGACTGAGATCCCCAGTAACCATCTGTAATATAGTCCCACCCATCAACTATAGTATCCTTGTACATACCTGATATTATCCACCCTGTCTTCCACCAATATTCTGGATTTAATGAAAGTGGAATTCCAGCAACAGATTCAGTCCAAGAGAAGTTGTCTTCATCTTGCCATTCTAGAATATCTTGCACAAATTCTATATCTTCTTCACGTTCCCTTTTTTTAGCCTGATCCAATAAAGATGGACTACCAAAGTCAACACTGAAATCTTTCGTTTTTTGTTCTGGAAGGTTTCCATCTGGTTCAGTAGACCAAGGCAGAGCTATTGGTGTTTGTCCTTTTAGTTGTAACACTAATCTAGTACCATCTCTATGTACTCCTATAGTGGTACCCATAAATCCTAATATAGGAGCCATCTTTTTATTTTGATCAATAGCTTGAGCACCTGGATCTAGTCGTAGCTCAAAGTAATCAAGTACTAATTCATCGTTTGCTATAGAACTGTAGTCCTTATTTTGTCCCCAGCTTGATTGTTGCATAATAGATACAATCTTATTTCTATTATTGGGTGTAATAGTTTTCAGCAGTCTATCTTTTTGGGCTGTTCTTCTAGACTCCATAGCATCTATTTGTTGGGGGTTTAGATGTTTACCTCTATTTGTCTGAGCCATTGGCCTCAGATGCTCTGCTTTTATATCCATCCATCCTTCCCCTCCTGCTTCTTTTAAGACATGGTATAGTACAGATAAGTGAGCTTGTTCGTTTCCATAAGTAAACCTATCTTTATTAGAACTTATAACCTCTCTAAGTTTTTCCCTAACAGGATCAAATGTTTTATTTATAGCATTCCCTACCATAGTGTTCCAATCGGCTTCGCTAATACCTAGGTCGATGGCGTAGTCCATCCACCTTGCATAACTCATGTTGGATCTGAGTGTTTGCGTCATAGTATTCATGTCTGCCTCAGCAGCATTGTGTCCGTCTATTATACTTTTACTTTGGCTTGCATATGATTCGCCAGATAGTCCACCATAGTCACCTGGTTTTGTGGGTATTCCTCCACCACTCTTACCCATCTCAGTCCACACTCTACCAAAATAACCCCTAGGTCTAGACACACTTCTCGCTAGATTTACACCGTTATTGCCCCAGTGTTTCACGGCATTAGACAGACTATCGCCATCTTCGGGATCGGATAGTCTATAGGTTTTAACCGTATTCGCGGTCAATCCTATACTCTGAGTACCTTGTTTTGGTAATTCAACGGTACTGTCTGTAAGTTCTGTACCATCTTCCATAATTACTCCAGGTTTTACATCTAGTGCTAGGAGATCGAATACAGTCTGTATTCCTGTATCGTAAGTATTTCCACCAGATGCTTTTAACATCATAGCTACTTTATCAATAGAGCTTAATCTGTTTTGATTCTCTTTGTCTGAAAATCTTAATAGGGTTTGTAAATGTACTATGTACATAAGCTGTCTCTGATTCTCACTTCCATTACCCAGACTGAGGAGTTCTGTGCGTTGGGATTCACTGTAGATTCCACTTTCCATAATCTGAGCTTTAAAACCCTTCTCCCTTTCAGAATCTTTGGCAGGAAACGATATCCTCGAACGTGTGAAATACCGAACAGTGTTTTCTCCCCATGTTTGAAATTCTGTGTCATCCTTGATCAACTTGCTCTCTACCATCGTATCAATATCGTACTTATAAAACGCTCCGCCAGTTGCATCACCTTCTAAGTAATCACTCATACCGCCTATACCCTGTGGTTCGGATCTTGTAGCAGTTAACAAATTCATTACACTTTGTACCACAGTTAAATCTACAGTATGTTGCTCCAAGAATTTTTTTAAAGCCATCGGATCATCTGATTTCATAACAGAACTAAGTCTTCCTAATGTGCCTTGAGCTGCATTATCAAATGCTTCTACTAATGCATAGCTTAAAAATGATAATACATCTGCTGATTCGATTTTAATTCCAAGCATCTCTGCAATCGCGTCCTTTTGAATTGGTGTTCTTTCTTTAAAGAGTTCTTTTAGGATAACTACAGATGCGAAAGCACCTTGTGCTAGATCAGCATCTAATTCACTTGACATAGGATCAAGATCTAAGTTGCCAAATATTGTAATCTTATCCATTAAATCTTTAGCAGCAGCCTTTAGAAAAGGATTTTCATTATTGAGACCAACTTTATTCTGTGTGTCCAATATAGCTGATATAAGTGTACTATATCCTACTACGTCATCCACAGCATCAGCTCTGACTCCAATTATTACACCCTCAGCATCCCTCTCCATTAAACTATGAAATCTCCCAATAGCTCCTAACTTTTGCTCTGCATAATTATCAGAATCGGGATCCACACTACCAGGAATAGTTTTGTTAAAGCTTTCTGCAAACTTATCTTCTGCCATAGCTACAGCATCTCTATATCTTTTAGTAGGCAATGGTTCACCGTTTTGAAGTTTTCGATAATCATCAGGATCATGCGCAAGGAAGTACCACCCAGATTCCCTAAAGGAAATCTTCGCCATAACTGCGGGAATATCCTTCTTGCCATTATCTATCGCTTGGGTAGTTACATCCAAGAGGTTTCGTTGTACTGCGTCCTCCTTTACTTCTGTAAAGAAATTCTTTTTCTCACCCATCAGTGATTTATACATAGAGAAAATCTTTGACTGTTCTGCTCTAGAGTATATTTTATAATCTCTATCATTAATAACATCTTCAACAAACTCATGTAAATCTAAAGTAGACTCAATCTTCTCACTAAAGTGCTCTTGACCTATGTCTACAACAAACTTATTCCACCTACCCTCTGGACTGCTTTGTTCATTATAGGCAACTGCTAACTCTTGTGCTGCAGACTGTACTTTATACTTCAATAACATATATGCTTCTTTAGGATTTGCAAAGTTTACATCAGGGAACACTTCACTTAACCTACTGTATGCTTCTGGTTGTACTTTAGATGCTCCAATTAACTTAGCTATGTTTTGTAACGCTTGGGATTTCATGGCTATGTTAGCTTCAAAGGAAGAGCTACCTTGACTCATAAGTTCTATATTACGGTGTAGATCATTTATAATATCATCACCTGTTAGATCTTTATCATATGAATATTCTTCAAGGGTCACAAAACCTATACCGTGGTATCTCTCAGCTTGTTTCTTTTCCTCTCCTAGTTTTACTAACTGCTCCTGAGGAACTTTAGGTGCTTTAGTTTCAGAAGGTGGAACTGTAATATGTTCTCCCTCAAAGGATATTACAGTTTCTTTAGTGTTAATATCAGATACTTCACCATCTGATACTAAACCCATGTCGTTCATTTCTTTATCATGTTCTTTGGTATACTGCTCTTTAAACATAGCATTATCAGCCCAGTCCCTAAGCTCTTTTATAGCTGTGTTTTGTGCATCCTTGACCATACTATCGACATCTTCGTATCCATCTGCATTAGCTGCTGATATAATACTACCGTGTACTTCAGGATCTTTTTGTTCAATGTATGCAAGCATATCAAAGTTATCAGTATCAACAGGCTTCTCAACTTCAGGAGTCTTTGGTGTTTTTTTACTGACTTGTTTAAATATGTAGTCTAGCTTTTCTTCGTTATTATCCAAACCATATTTCATGTTTAAGAAATTTTCGTTAGACTTTCTATTATCTTCGATCTGTTTAAAGATAAAATCTAGTCTTACTTTTTCTGGACTCTCTACATTGGTTGGTTCCATGGTGAATATAGACCTCCTTGGTACAATCTTTCAAAGTAAGTTAAAGGGGTTGAAAAGCCTGTTGGTATATTAGTACCACCTTGTTGTATACGCAACATATCTGTTTGCGATCTCTGTAGGTCTAATGTTGCCTTAGCTCTCTCATCTGCCTCATCTTGCTTCTTCCTAGCTAATTCTTCAGCTGCTAGTCGCTTTGCTGTTTTTATTTTCATGACCTCTCTTTCAAACGTCATATCCCTTAAGTTCTTAAAGTACTCGACACCAAAACCCAAGACATCAGCCCAAGCCTTATAGAACTCAGCACCAGAATCAATAGGCGATTCTACTCCAAAGTCTATAGCTTGTTCCCTAGTATACGTAGGAGTATAGTTTACTCCTGTTGGTATTGGACCCGTGATGCCTGGTTGTTCCATTTATATTCTCTCCTTTATAATATTACTAATATCTTTGTGATATAAATATAAAGCGTTAGCTAATTCTTTGTTAGACTGTATCTTTCCATTTTTTAAATCAGTTCTTATTACATCTCTTATATCTTTACTGATATCTTCTCTAGGGTTATCACTTATATTCATAGCATAATCTACAGATATACTTTTTTTATGCTCTTCTTTTATAGCTGGGTTTGTAATCTTCAATCTCAGTGCTGTTAGAGCTTGTCTTTCGGATGTTAGCTGTTCCTGTCTAGAAGATTCTATTCCACGACTAACAGCTTTTAAAGCTATTGGAGTTAAGTCTACCTTTGATATAATGGTTTCAGATATATCAGCTACATCCTTTAAATCAAGAGCTCTGAATGGTTCACCATTTCTTGGAACAACAACATTACCATAATCATCAACAGAAATCTCCATGTGATCATTCATATAAGCCAGTCTTAAAGATTCTGCAGCTGAATCTTTGCCAACATCTGATGATACCTTTTTAAGTTCTTCAGACTTACTATCTAACCAAGAACTGAACTCTAGTTCTTGGTTAATCCTGCTTCTTTCTATTCCCAGCTGAGTCAATGTAGCATCAGTAATATTATACAATGGCTCTAAGCGTTTGAATAAGTGGTTGGGTAGTTTATAAGCATTGTCTCTAAAGTAGTACTCACGTTCTTCATTAGATAGTTGTGATATTATGTTTGTTTCTATATTAACATGTGATTGCTTAGCTATTTCATCTGTCTCAGGACTAAGCGAGTACTTAGTATTCCAGTAGTATTCTTTATTTGCTGACCAACCACTCCAGTCTTTAGTTTCTCTATCCCATGTTAATGCCCTTTCAAGAGGATCCATACCACTAGTTTTCTCTAATATATCTTCAGACCTATTAATCCAGTAATCTCCTATAACATCCTCCGTATTAGGAGAAGTATTGGTTTCTAGTCCACTTAAGTTATTCAGTATTTCTATTTGTTTTTTTATCATCTTGAGTTTAGTGCCGCCAAATAGTCAGCATTGAAGTCTGCTTGTGCCGCCATTCCGAATCCTGATATAGCAGCTGAAGTTAAGCCAGTAGTAAGTGCTGTACTAAATGCACTACTCGGATCTTGTCCTCTATATTCTTCTTGCATCAATGGTATATGTGCATTGTAGCCAAAGTTTCTTTGTGCTAATTGTTGTTGTTGTTTTCTTTCTGAGCTTATCAAGGCATTGCTAAGATTAATACTTCTGTCAGTAAATATTTGTTTTGATCTAGCCATAGAAGATCTCATAAGAGCCCTAGCTGTACCAGAGTCTGGGCTTATACCCCTGCTGAATAATGCAGATACTATTTGGTCATTAGATTGCTTGTGTTGTCTAGATAACTCGCCTGATTCATTATTAAAATTATAACGTAAATAGAAATCAGTCTCAGCCCTTTCTTGATTAGCCGACTCAGCTATCTTTTTATTAGCCATCCATTGCATAGCATTAGCTTTAGCTATTTCTCTATTCTTTATCTGGTTTTGCATCCTGGCATTAAAACGCCGTTCTTCAAACTGCATTTTTTGCATAGCAGCATCTGCCTTTGCACCCTGAGCTCCTAGCAAAGCTTGACCTGCTTGTAAACCTATCATCCATCCCATCGGCATATCAGATTTCCTCCTTTGGGCCATACAGCCCGTCTAAGACATTTCATTGGTTTAATAGGGTTACCCCCGGGTAATTCAAAGAATCTCTCTCAAGACCATGAGCGACCCTTTACAGCCCAACCCGCTTTATTAGGGTCTATAGGCGGTCTGTTTTTTTCTCGTCTAATTACAGCACCACTTAGGTGATTAGACCATAGACCCATGCGTCTATCATCATCTAACCATGTATCAACTTGTCGTTGCTCAGCTGCCTTACGATTATTATCTATGATCACATCAACATCTGTACGTAGCTGGTCTTCCCAGTGTGATACAGCTGCTGCCAAGCAATCTATCCTGTCGTCATGAGGTAACGCACCTCGCTTATCGAATATACGTGTGATCTGTTTCTGTGTTTCTTCTTGGCATATAGAACGCTTGTCGAATACCAGTCTATGCTGAGTCATTACAGGCTCCATAGTTGATATGATACGTGCTTCCTTACGACCACCCACCCTAAAATCTTCAATAGCAACAGAGCCACAGATGTCAGTCATTATGGGTGCCAACAGTTGACAGAACATAGCATCACCGAAGTTAGACTCTACTCGTACTAGCTTGACACCATAGTCATAAGCAAGACGTGAGATCTTATTAAGTATACCCTTCTCGTACCCACCAACATAACCCACAAGTTCGTGAATGAATATATATCCATTAGCAAACGAGGCAATACATACAGCAGTCTCATCAGACCCACGACCCGATGGGTCAATGTACATCACTCGCTGAGAGTATGGTACAAAGGTTTCAGCTATCCACATAGGTTCATATATAACATCTCCTGTTAAACCAAAGGCAGGTACGCCCTTCATAGGCTTACTGTTTGACCATATGATCTTCTCGGGACACATGTCAGGATGTACGTCTATGACAATCAAGTCAGAAAGACGTAACGGAAACTTTTCAAAGTCAGCTAAGGATGTATCAAGCTTATAGTGCAAAGCAAATAACTTGGGTCCAATCTTAGCCATACGTTCCAGAAGAATTTCATTTGAGAATCTTTCAGGTTGGGTAGCTTGCCCAGGCTCTAGCCCAGATTGAACCACCCACTCATTTATATCTTCAGACTCTATTGGATTAGTGAGATCAGGCATTATAGCTGGGAACTTAGTTACAGGATAGCCAGTCTTGAGTTGATTGTAGATCGAGTCCTTGATCTGAGGTGTACCCAGAAATATTACACGACCTCCTACGTTACGTATCTGTTCGAATTCTGATACCTTGGATAATAGTTTCTCTCTTGCATTAGCAGTCTCACAGTTACCTTCGATTTCGATGTCATCACCGATAACGTAGTCAGCGTGTGACCCTGTTATCTGGGATGTAATACCCCGTGCATAGCATGACTTGTCTTGTCCAATCTTTGTCCTAGCTTCTACGTTGAATGCAAAGGCATTATCAGTAGTATGATCGCCAGGCTTTAGGTGTTCACAGTATGGCACAAGATCTAAGATCCTACGTGTCATAGAGATGAACTCTGTTGCCTTGTTACCTGTAGCGGAAACAACCATGATTGTACAGTTCGAATCCTTCAGAAGAAACCAAGATGCTAAGCATGCTGTTATCACGGACTTACCAAACCCACGTCCAGCTTGTAGCTGCATGTCGTTTGATCCACTCTGTAGTGCATCAGCCATACCGTACTGAGCTCCTGTAGGTTCTCCTAAGCCCAAGTATTTGAAACAAGCCCACATGTGGTTCCTGAAGTCATCAAGCATTTCTTGAGGTATATTCATTTAGTAGCTTATTCGCTTTTTCTTAGTAGCAGGTTTTTTTACTGCTTTCTTTTTCTTTCCTTTTTTGGGGGGTCTTCCAACCTGTTTACCGTATGTTCCTTTACCTTGTGGCATTATTCAGTCTCCTTTATTTCTTTTTAACAATCTTACTAGCAGTACCGCTTAGCATTCCTGACCTCTTTTTCCTTACAGTACTAAGTCGTTTCTTAACTACACCCGATAACGCTTTGCTAAGCCATCCTCCACCACTTATGTTTTTAAATTGAGTACCACCCTTCTTTGTATTAGGGGCTCCCGTGTTTTTATATCCCTTTAGAAACATACCCTCTTTTTTCATATACCTAGCAACTTCCTTGAATGCTCTACCAATTGACATAATTATACTATCTCCTTTTTAAATGGTAGACTTGAGACCATCTTATCCTGCAAGAATTCCATTGATTCTTTTGGTATAGTATCCAAGTCTTCCTTATTATCGTTGATTACACCCCGTATCACCTGATATAAACCAGGTGTACACTTTTGTGGATCATCCAGATCCAACAATAGAGTATCTAAAAATTGATCGTTTAGTTTTTTTATTCTATTCATGGTTTAAGTTATATAGTTATTTCTATCTTTGTTCTTAGAAGCTGCGTTGGTAAATATATCCTTATTATAATGAGCTTCCTCTTTTATTGATCTAAAGAAATTCTCTCCTAGTACACAATGTGCGCATAGATCCCTTCCTGCGGTTGTTGATATGATACTGTAAATTCCATAAAGTCCGTTTGTAAGTAAATTATTAGTAATTAAAACAGTATGTATAACGCCAACTACCGACTCTCCTCCTGATACACCTCCAAGGTTTATCTGTATTCCATCATCATGGCTAAATACCGAGTTATTGTCGGTTATTCTACCGTACACAAATCGTCCTCCTTTACCACCCGAGGCTCGAGTACTAAGGGTTAAGAACCTAAGAGTATTGGGGGCATCGCCTGTTGCGACAACTTCTCCTGGGATAGATTTCCATGCTCTTGTAGACTTATTTTTATTTCCAGAAATTGTAAATCCATAACAGTTATGTAAGTTTGTTAATTGCGAACCGTATTGCATATCTATATCATAAGCCTCTCCTTGTACGTGAGTATTATTATTCACGATAGATATAGTGCTATCGAATTGTCCAGTTGTTTGATCTGCTACCACAGTATTCCACATTGGAACAATAACGACCGTGGGGCTGCTATCCCAGGTTATAATAATATTCTCTCTTATTACAGTTTTACCAGCACTTCCGAATTGCCTGTCATAAGTATTCCAGCGATTGTTTTGAGTTCTTAAGTATATAGCTCCTCGATTTACTGGAATTTTATCATGCATAGCGCCTTTGTTCTCGTCATCTCTATCCCAACCGTTTCCAGCACCCCAGAACGGAGCTTGCTCAAAGGTATCAGATCCACTAGGTATCTCTGCCTGTGCTGACATATCATTACCTATAATCCGAGTATTTTCTGCACCGTAAACCTGTATGCAAGACCATTGTAACCGATTTGTTCCTGTCTTCACCATCCAAGCTATATCGTCTCTATAACGCATTGCCTCAAACGTACAATCACTTACCTCAAATTTTTGTGAAATAAAATTCGCAGAGCTCGACCAAATAGGTCTACCACAGTTAAAATAACATTTTCTAATATAGATATTTGAAGATACTCTACTTGCTACTGTGGCAACAAATATACCATTAACACATCTCTCAAATCTACAATTATCAAAGGAAACATTATCACATTCGATTATCCGAACAGCACCCGATGCAGTAGTATTATTTTCAGGAAAACAATTCCTAAAGACACAATTTTCAAAGCGTACATTCTTACACTCTCTTACTTCTGCAGCGTATCTAGAAAATCCATTCCAAGTGCAGTTTTTAAAAGTAATATTATAACCACTTTTTATACGTGTACCAGTGTGTCTACTAATAAACAGCTGAGCAGTTGTACCACCAGTAGCTCCGGTAGTATTTGCTACAGCACTATTAGCCAAGACCGCAGTAATTTCATTACCATCTACAGCAGTAATATTAAACCAATCATTAATATCACCTTCTACGCTATTTGCTGGATCAGCGGTTGTATACCCTGTACTACCATCACCATAAGAAGCATCAACACCTTGTAGTTGGAAAGCGCCTCCAACTGACATTCCATGTCCAGCAGGAAAGGTAACTGTAAAGTTAGAGCTTCCACTAGTTAGCGTGATTGGATTACTACCCAAAAGTGTTTCTGATGTTAAATAGTCTTCAAAATGCATATTCTCGAATGTAATATTTTTTAGTTGGTCTTGACCACTGGTTCCCACACCATTACGAGAAACCGCTGCACCCGAAGTAAATTCTACATGCATAGGGTGTGTTAGATATATATTATTTCCTTCAATACGGGCAATTTCACCTATCCATTGAGAGTAAAATCTATTCCCTTCCGCGGTATTCGACACATATACATGATGAACATCGTCATCACTGGCTGTTGCTGGGTCATTATCTGCTACAATCTTAATAAAATCTCCAACATTATATCCTGTAGAGGAAGCTACAGAAACCTTAGATGTTCCCATACTTATGCTATTGCTAGTAGTTGTAGATAATGCAGTAGTTGACTCATAATTAAGCAAGATTTTATCATCATTATCACCAAGATTATATTTCAGAGTGCCGTTTCTAATAGTTACGTTTTTTCTAAAGTCTGGTGCTACTGTAGAAGCTACAGCTGTTCCATCTCCAATAAAGTGTGTCTTCCCACCAAACTCAAGAACACTTAGTACAGACGTATCCATTCCTAGTGTTACATTTGATCCTAAGTTAACATTATTTAGTGCTGCTAGTACTGCTGTTGAAGCATCAGCACCAGTGGCAGTATCTGAGGCAGGAGTAGCACCAGCACAAGTTACAACAGATGGCGTTACACCAATGTCAGTTGAGACCCACGAACCACTAGAAAATGTTAGAACCTCTCCTTCACCTGGTGTCATAGACCCTACGTCAGCAAGATCTTCAATACTGTCACCTGTAGTTATAATTTTATTAGAGCCAGGAGTTATGTCATTAAGTAGAATAGGCTCCCAAGAGTTACCATCCCAATAAATCATATCACCTTCAGCAACTGTTGAGTCATCAACATAGACATCTGCTATACTAGTCAAAATCATATTGGCACTTGCAGCACCAGTATGGGTTCTTACCCACGCTGTAGTAGCAAGTTTAGTTGAGCTGTCCGTATTAGCTTGAGTCTTAGCTGATATAGTTCTAGTTGAACCAGCATCCCAATCCGCAGATAATTCAATAGTACCATCAGCAAGGACACTAGCAGCAGACTGAGCAACTTGCCACGCAGATCCATTGTAACGTACCAAGTTACCATTAGCAATCGTTAGAGATCCCCAAGAAGCATGAGAAGTGATACCTGATCCAGTATGCCCAACAGTCCATCCTGCAACAGGAGTTCCAAGATCAGCTGCATCTTTAGTTACTAGATCAAATCCACCTTTATATACAATACCTGAAGTAAGAGTTAAGATTGATTCATTTAATAGTTTGCCTTGATTAGCTGATAGGGGTTTTGAAGTTGAAGATGAAGTTAGTCCATCTACTGTAGCAACCTTAAGATTTCCACTTGAGAATTCTAAACTATCTCCATCAAGATCTACTACCAAAGGACTGGCAACGGATCCAACTCCAGCAAGTCCATCACCAACGTTTGCACCACCCATGTTAGTTGAGGGCACCAGTCCACTAGAATCAAGGGGGCAGATACCACTTGGTTGTCCCATAGCGGGATGATAGCTATGAATATTTTGCCACATAGATATTAATTCTTGGCTAAGGTTTAGAAACTGATCGCCAAATAGATTAAGATTTGAACTGGTAATTTTAGAACCAGCAGTCCATGTAACTAGGTGTTGTAAAGCATACGTCTTTCTTAAGACATACACAGTATCGCCACTTGCTAGGGCTGGTAGAGCTACATCAGCAGCCCGACCACTGTGGATTGTAGTCCACGTATAATCACTAGCTGTTTGGGAAAATGTTACATCGTTTCCAGACAAAGAATACATAGTACTTCCGCTGGAATTATTTTTTGGCAACACCCAAGCAGACCAAGCTTCGTCTGCGGTTATTGCTGGAGAAATAGAACTACTGTCGAACTTACGAACTATCATAATTTCATCTGAATCGTTTAAGACTGATGAAAGTTTAGATGTACTATCTAATAAGGAGGATATATCTATTTTGTAATCATTGGAGATAATCTCACTACCTGTTTTTTTGATAAAGGTTACTTTATCTGTGTTGTTGTCGTAAGCCACGGCTTGTCTCCTATGTTGTTAAGAAGTGAGGTACTCTTTTGAATTTACCAGAGAGTTCTATATTTGTTATGTTCATTGGATTAGGATAGTCTGATGTTATCTTAATTATAATATCATCAGCGAATCCCATAATTGGAAATTTAAAAACCCCGTCTAATTCGTAGAAGTCATCTTCTAATAATGCTTCTGTTGAACCAACGGTTTCGTGTACAAAAGAGTAAACCTTTTCTGCTCTACCCTTTCTGGATGTAGTTATATCATAGGGTCCAGTCTTGTGATGCCTAGATACTCCATATCTTAAGTTTAAAGTTCCTGGTATGATATTATTTTTTTCGTCTCTTACAAAGATATCCGATAGAATTACTTCGCTATTCATTTTTGTGCCTATATATCCTCCACTCAGTAAACTATAATTACCCGATGCTTTTAGACGAGTCTTTTCACTGGTAGATTCACTGCCTATAACAGTTACATCGATTATAGATCCTTCGTGTTCTCCGCTGATAGATATAAATTGATTAAAACTATTCATAGAAATAGGAACAGTAAAACTAGTTTCATTAGAACTAGAGTCATACACAACTTGTGAAGCACTGGTAAGTACTCTGTTATCTATTCTAGGAATATTACCATCTTCAGGTAATAGCGTCATCTTTTGTATCTGTGTAATATAATTACCAATAGCATTACTTTGTTTTGTTATAACATATAGATCATCACCTATACACGATACAGAATGTACTTTACAAGAAGTAGGTAAAGAGAAGGTAAAGAAAGCATTTTGAACTATCTGTTCGCCAGCTGTCTGATTTCTATAGCAATATAGTACATTACTTGGACTAGCACCACCTATAGCAAATATCATATTATGAGCTGCAGATACAGTAGATGCCCAGTAATTATCAGGTAAGTACTCAGGTACGTGTTGTGATAATTCAAATGCTTGTTGACCCGTTGCTTCAAAGCTTGGGAAGTATATAAATAAACGATTCTTAGCAAAGAAGAATAGATTATTATTCATCACAAGTGGGGACATATCCTCAGACATTGGAAAGAATGACGTAGGAGCTATCTCAGCAGTCAGTGGAGATATCTGGTTCTCTGATCCCATGAGTTCATATTGTGTATCACCCGATGTACCTAAGAACAAGAAGTCCTTAAAGGGTTGTAAGAAGGTGATAGGGGTGTATACATTTGATGAGACCTTAAGATCCACAGGATCTCTAAAGGTTATGTTAGCAGGATCATCTAGGTAGAAGTTATCAAAGTCACCCAATCTAGAGGAAACTAATGTATCCTCCGATGCTAGGAACAATCTATCTCTATAGTATGATATAGCTTTTATCTTAACTTGCTTAGCTTTCTTGTCATTATCTTTAAAGAATGATGGACCTGGATTACTGTTTGTTGTACCAGATGTTCTAGCATCCCAGTTTATCTTACGAATAGACCAATGATTATTAGCCTCGTCTAAGTATATTTGCATAGGCATTCTGTTTTTATCTATAACACCCATCTCATCAGGAGTACGTACCTTTTCTAAGTATGGTGTATTTTCTGAATTTATTACTCGGTACCATCCTGGTGTACTACTAAGGTATGATTGGTTCAAATAATATATCTTACCTGAACCTGAAGCATCCCCTGAATCTGGATATAAAGTTTGAATCGTAGCTTTTGTGAGTGTATCACCATTATGTGCAGTAAGATCATTAGCATCTGGAGGAAACTTAAGGTCAGACCATTTAGAAATAGACTGACCTAAGTATAGTTTTGTTCCATCTGGATATACATAATCTTCTACAGGAATATATTTTGTTGTTCTTTGAGCAGTCTTCCAATAGGTTGTTGCCCCAGCGGGATTAGTATTATTAACACCATTAGTTGGACCAGGTAACTGATCTGCTTCTAAGCCAGTCTTTACGGTATGAACATTGTATACAGGTGCATTATCAACGACTGTAGTATCAATAGCACCCTGATCCCAAATATAATCTGAAGCTGCAGTCCATACTTCAGCAGTACCTTCAGGGTCTACGGTAATAGATGTTTGGTATTCTATCTTCCGACCTCTTATATCTGTAACCGAAGTCTTTTCACCGTTTAAATTAAACATATAATTATCAGTACCATCGCTAGAAAAACCAGCCTTAACTTCTGTATTCAACACAAGAACAGAGGAGCCAACTGATACAGCTCTCAAAACATCTTTAGCTGATTCTGTAGTACTATGTGTAATATATTTCCTAATATCGCTGTAATCAGGGTTCCAGTCTGGATCAGTACTTGGCATATCTATAAATGCTGGGTCTATATTTTGTTTACTAACTGAACCATCATCTTCTAATTTATAAACATATAATAATTGTTGTGTATTACTCGTAGCATCAAAATCTAAGCCAACAATATACTGTTGTTTTTTACCCACCAAGAACCAATACCACCAGATTTCCATATCCGAGTCTATATCCATATCTAATCCAAAGCCTTCCAAAGGACTGAAGCCATTTCGTTTGTCTATAGATCTTTCTGTAGTACAGAATATATTATCCATATTTTCTACTTCAGAAGGAAGTCTCTTAGTAGGAGCCTGTCTACCTACGCCACCACTTAGGGTATTGATAGGTATCTTTATTGGAAAGAATGATGAACCGCGTCGTTTAGCCATTATTATCCTCCAGACTTCGTAGTACGCCAGTACCTAAAGTCTGGAGTATTACTACCACGTCTATCCCTAGCATCTTTTAATTTGTCTGGAGCAGCAGAGAATATTGTACGTCTACGGTCATCTAAATCAGCACCCTTAGCCTTAGCTACATATAATGATTCTAAACCTGTTAAGTACATATCAGCATCTCCATCGCCTTGTGTTACCATTTGGTATTGTCTAGCAGCAGATGATAGGATTCCACGTTGTACTGGAGTATCCATATCTTCCCAAGGAATTGCTTGAGTTATCACTATAGTATACTCAATATCCTTAGCCCATTGATCGGTTTGATCAGTAACATTCCATAAGTACTTGTCAACAGTACCCTTAGATATACCAGCGATTCTAAAGTTCTCGACACTGGAGTGGTCTGAAGCTAGTTCAGCCGACAGTGTATCGTAAGGAGACGTGGGCAGTGTAATCTGCCCATCAGTAGTTAAGGTTGTCTTCTTAATGTATTGATTATTAGCAAGACCACGCATCTGAAAGTCACGAATGAACTGATCTAAACAGAACTGTGCTGTCTCTGTATCTAGCCCAGAGTTTTCCTCTAGATCGGATACCAAAGATTCTCCTGCCATTAACAGCATGTGATTTACTGCATCTAACTTAGAAATACTACCCATGTTACCGATCCTCCTTTGTTAAAACCTTGACTCCCCGCTAAGGGAGCCAAGGCAAATGATATTTCTATCAGATTAGTTACGCTTCTACGTAGCCATCTGCATCCACATCTATTTTACTAGCACCACGTAGCTCAGCTCGGGTGTCGTTATCAGCATGATCTCCATTCCCAGCGTGGATCAATGCCGCACACTCAGGACGAAGAACACCAGTACCATTCATCATCGAAGCAACCGTAAAGGTTGTATTACGACGAATATCATCCACAACGTCAACTTTAAGACCTTGTAAACGAATCGCTCCCACAGACTCAGGAGTAAACATAACAGCACGAACACCAGTAGTTTCGGTGGTTGAGTCTGTCATGCCCATAAGCCAGTCAAGATTATACTTAGCTTCACCTAAAGTAGTACCGCCTGAGGTATCTCTAAGATTATCAGAACCATGATTAGTCTTGATAATATTACAACCCATATACTCAAGTGAATCAGTGAGTTGACCATATGAATCCTTCATTCCACTACCCAAGCTATAAGAATCATTACCACTGAACATTGGACGACTTGCCGTGTTCGTAGTACCAATACCGAGGTCGGCAGAGGCACGAGCCACACCAAGAGCACGAATATCCATGAAACATTGTGGGCTTACAGCCATAAACAATCTATCGTATGGAACATTGTTTTCCTGAAGGAAGACAATATACTTCTCAACTTTCTCAAGGGCACTAAGAGCACCTGTAGCACGATCTGCTGCAGCAGCACCAGCTGTACCCCAAGATGAAAGTTTTAATGAGCCCGTTCCATCATCACCATACAACGCATCGTCCAAGTTCAACGTAGGACGAGGGTCATTAGCGATCTGGCTTGTTACAGCACATCGAGTTAGATACGAATAAATCTGCTTGTCTCTAGCATTAGCTAAAGTTTGAGCAGCTTGACGTGCGAGTTCATTACGAAACTCCCACTGTGTCAACATCATATCAACATTATCAATTTCGAAGTGTGCGGCCATTGGTCGCTTATCGAGCTTGAGCTGGAATGTTGACGTTGTTGCAGTTGAACCACCAGTGAGTTCTTCACCAGCATTCCAAAAAGGTTTAAGGTCTACCGTACCAGTGATTGGAATTTCAACCGTGGTACCGCTAGGAATTGTACGGGATTTCACCATACCTTCAAATTGATTAAATTCATCATATGCATTGATGACTTCGCCAGACCAAATTGGAAGCCAAAGCTTACCAGCGGTTACGTTGTCAACGTAAGATGCACCTGATACTTCTCCACCTACAGCCTCGCGATATGCGAGACGGTCGTGTCCTAAATCTCCTACAGCAGTCATAAGAAATCCTCCTAAAAAATTAAAGTAAAATTATTATGCGGTTCATTAAAATTACTATATACTTAGGATTGTTCTTTCGAGTCCTTTTCATAGCGGAACTTTAGTAACTTAGTATTATCCGTTGCCTCGGTTAAGAGGGGGATTTATACAGTTCAACTTAAGTCTCCCAGTCGGGTTCCGCTTTCCCCTTATGCAGGTAATGTGTTCCAGTCTGTTATAGCCATCTTACGTTGTACCATATCACGGTACTGTGGCTCATACTGAAACTTAGGATCATTCCTCTCAGCTTTGAATTCGCGTTGAGTAGCATAAGGTAATATACCTTTTTGGCTAGCAGCAACCTGCGTAAGGTTCTCGTTCTTGACGGGTTCCTTTGCTTTTGCGGCTGTTACTGAGCTATCATACATCGACGCTAGTCCTCTGAGAGTTACTTCATATTGTGGTGAAGCTAGACCCATGTTTATTCCCTGCATGTCATCAGCTGGAAGGTTATTACTAGCCCATTTGAAAATCTTATTTAATCTATCCTGACCACCAACTGTGTTGGCTGCTTTTGAATACGATTCTCTGAGCCTAGCCTTCTGTGCTGTGACATAATCTTCAAGCATTCTATCCGTAAACCCGGTACGCTGCTTGATATCGTTCCGAGTACTTTCTGAAAACTCACCGTTAGCAGCAAATTCCATGCCCCAAGATTCGTAAGTTCCTTCATCAAGTATTTTTGGAGCTTCGGTTTCTTCCTCTACCACACTAGGTTCTGGAATCCGTAGCTCATTAGTTAATTGTGGGCTAGACATTTCATCCGCTTGGACCGGAGCAGCAGCTATTTGCTGTGTCTTTAATTCAGCAATCTCTTGTCGTGCTTGTGTGTAACCCTTCTGTGCTTCTTTTAGGCTATCGAACCATGCACCAGCATTTTCAAAGTTATCCGGTACCTTTTCTTCACTTGTATTTATATGTGTAGCGAAGGCATTCTTCTCGTGTTCATGTTGAATTTGTTCTGGTGATTTTTCGTGAGATTGTTCCAATGGAGTCTCACCTTCGTTACCTAATGGATTGTCATTTGTCATATGTATATGATCTCCTTATGATTGTTCGGTTCCCCCGAGTCAAAGGACTTTAAGTAGGAGGCTAACGCCCCCAGAAATTACAATAGCAATACCTGCAGCCCATGTAGCTGCCTTGGTTTGTAGTACCACTATATTACGTTCTATTTTTGCTAATCTTTTATCCATCCGATCCAATCTAGAATTAGTATTTTCTAATTCGTGTATAACTAATCTTTTATATTGATCCCATCCATTACTATGTCCTTGATGAGTCTCCCACGGATCTTCTGGTGCCATAATTAACGACCACCACTTGTTTTGGCTTTTGCTGCTCTAGTCTTTGCTCTTTTAGTTGTTCTGGACTTTATACCAGTAACTCCTCTACCACCAGCCTTTGCAGCAGCTCTCCTTGCAGCAGCTCGTTTTTTCTTTTCTACCTCAGTTAGCTTTCCCATTTCTTTTCTCCTTTAAAATTTACACAAATATTCACCCCGCGACAATATCTCTCGGTGGGTTGTTCTCATACGTGTGTCCAGAATATAGATTACCCTGTACATTATATTTCCACGCTAAATAACCTTCTATCTTTTCTTTAACATCATCATTAATATCAGATCCTGCACCCAAGTCATCATTCACAAATATTATTTCATATATAACACCATCAAATTCATCACTAAATGAAACACCAACTGCATCACCTATCCCTGGTTTTTGTGAGTGATCTAAATCTGATGTATCAGCAGACAAGGCAGTTGTTTCAGTAGCAAAGTTATATGACCTTATCCACTGTTTCGAAGTAACTGATTCAGGTGGACCTGTACCTCTACCAAAACCTATAATTTGAAAACCATCAGAACCTGTATTCATTCGAACAAGTAGTTCATTGTTAGCCATATTAAATGTTGCAGAAATGTTAGAGCCTGACCAATCGGCTTCAAGAAGAAAGCGACTCTTCTGATTTTTAGCAACCACAGGTTGTTTCTCATCGCTATCCGTTTGTAGAAACGCTACATAGCATAGGAAATTTGATGTACCTACATTCCATGCAGCACCAGATGATCCCCGCATAACATCGTTAGTACCATCAAACTTTAAACCATTGAAATTTCTATGGCTAGTGTTTCTAAGAAACACAGGCATCTTTGCAAGATCGTTTTGCTCAAAGCCACCAGTGCCAAGAGTGGTTGCATCTCCATCAAAACCTATTCTATTATTAGCCCACACACATTTAGTTTCATCCGATGATTCGGGATGAAAATACTCTGGCAGTATCCATGATTCTATATTAGTAAGGTTTTCTGGTGTCCATACTGGACCAAGTATCTTTGTCCACTCATGATCCCAGGATTCTGGTAGATTATATCCTCTATTAAAAAGTATTTCATTACGCATAGATATTATATAATCTCTAGTACCCCGACCTAGCATAGTTGTTTTATTCTGTTTTAATGCGCAGTTATTCTTAGTAACATCATCTGATGATCCTATTATATCTAAAGAAAATAATTGATCATTATTCTTCATGATTTACTCCTTAAATATAAGCAAAAAAGAATTTTAAGTTGCCTGTTGTTCCTACACTAGTGTTGGTGCTATTAAAATGAAGTCTAAAGTTAGGTATATACACATCTGTTAAGTCTACGAAATATGGTTTTACCTCTACAGTATTTGGTTCAGTATCAGTATCTATCGATGTGATTGTAATCCAGTCTGTACCATTGTGTGATCCCTCTAGTATTAGCCTAGCAGCAACATCGGAATAGGCAGCCGTAATTTCCACACCCATAATAATTTTTTTGTTTTCAATTGCATCAGCTGAGGGTAAAATAATGGGGCTAGCCAAAGAATTAGTACTGACTGATAAGTCGGTTGACGCAGCAGTAGTTCTAACAGTATAGCCATTAACTGTAGTGGTTGCAAAGACGGGTGCTGTTTCGATTGCCACGAGTCACCTCCTATTTATATAAGTAAAAGAATTTAGATGTTCCACTTGTACCAACACTTAAGCCAGTGCTGTTACATATCATTCTCCAAAATGGAACATAGGTATTAGTTAAATCTGGATAGTATGAATGAACTCCAGTACTTCCAGGGAATGTTGAGTCTAGTATAGTAATATCAACCCAGTCTATACCGTTATGTGAGCCCTGTAGTTTAAGATCTGGATCTATACCACCAGTAAAGTTCACAGCAGTCATGCCAGCCCCTAAAGGATCTGTTAAAGCAATAGTAGTATTGCCAGAAGAACCACCCACTGATTGGGTAATATTAATCTTGGTATTATCAACACTATCTATCTCAGCATCGTATCTATCTAGCCCGTTTATAGCGGTCTTTAAGTTTGTTGCTGTAACGGCGTTTGATGTTGCAACTTGAAATTCAGCAAAGGCACCAAACTCGGAATCCGTAGTAGTTGTTGTTGAAGCTACTAGAAGGTTAGTATATCCACCATCAGCTGCTGTTAAAACTATCTGATGAGTTCCTCCGTCTACACCACCAGCAAGTTTTCCACTTGCAAGTGCGGATTCATTGACAAGAACTGTACCGACTGTGTCTGTAAGTGCAATGTCGTTTCCATTAATACCAGTATTATCTGCGGTTAGAGTAGCGTATGTCTCTATACTTGCAGTACCATTAGATGCTGTAAGACCTTTAACGCCAAGCGTGTTTGTAAAACTAGACCCAAATTTTACTTTTGAAGTATCAGTAGTACCATTAATTGCGAGTTTTAAGTTAGCAATTTTAGCAGCATCACCACTCGGATCAAGATACCAATGAATCTGATTTGCAGACGGGGTACTTCCCATCGAATTTCTAGCCATAATTGTAGCAGTAACGTCACCAGCGTATCCGCCAGCATCTTCAGGAACAAGAACAGTGAATGCATCATTATGATAAACAGTTCCACCTGTGATTGCAAGTGCATCTGTCGCTGCTGCTGCAGATGCAACAGGGTAAAGATTAAGATAGCTAGTAACTGTTATACTACCCGTACCTTGAGTACTACCATAATCATCTACTACAGTAACACCCATAATAGGTTTATTATTTTCAATAGGATCTTGATCGGCAAATATTCTTCCACTTACTAGACTTGACGTAGCCGATGTAATACTAGACTCAGCAGAGTCTCTAGTATAATAACCACCAGAAGTACTGTTACTAAAGGGACTAGCTTGTTCAATACCCATTAGATACCACCTCCCATTGATGCCATTGCCTCTTGAATACCCTGACCACCAGTAGCTTCTATATCCTGCATTGCTGCTTGGAGACCGCCTTCAGTCACAGCTTGATTAACCATTTTTGTACTGTCGGCGGAGCCTTGAATCTGTGCTTGAGCCTGAGCCATTTCCATCTGTTCATTCTTAACATCTTCTTCACTCTTGACCCATTGTTCAGCATTGAATCCTAAGGAGCTGATAAGTGCACGACCATACTCATCCCACTTGAACATAGCAGCAGCTACTTCAGGTAGGTTACGTACCATCTCACCCATCTGCATGAGTTTTTGTAGATCAGAATCTCTAGATAGAGCCTGTAGGCCTGTGATAATAGCCACACTGAGTATACCCTCTTCTGTAAACATTTCCTGTAGGCGTTCATCCACTTCAGCATTAGTAGTCATAAGGAATACTGTACGTTTAACGACAGGTTCCATAAGATCTCTAGCAATAGCGGAGAATGCACCACCAAGTACATGCTCTAACTCTTGACCAATCATGCGTACAGCAGTAGCTGTCACACGTTCGCCCTGAGGCATGCTAGCAGAGTCTAATAAAAATGCTCTGCCTATTTCTTTTCTAAGTATCTCTACACCAGTTTGTGTTGATTGTATCTGAGGATTCATAGTAGCGGCTGGACTTATAGTAAATACTTCGTTAGGTCTACTAGCAACAAAGCCACCACACGGTGTGCCAGCTATGTCATCAACCTCTGTAATACCAGTAGGATCTACGCCCTGCCAGAATAAACTAGCAGCAGCAATACCATTGATAAGACCTTCAGTAAATCCTTCTAAAGCTTTGATATCACCTATCAAATCTTCACAATGACTACGGGCATAGTTCTCACCAGGAACACCAGACCATCTAAGTAAGATGTAGGGTGAAACAGTGTACTCACCACCACCTTGTAACGTATTGCCCTCAGAGTCTTGTTTAGTAACAACATACTTATCTTTATCTACTACTTCCATTCGACAGAAGATTTCTTTATAACCATTCTTAGTATCATATCCATCTGAGGCTGACATAAGAATACTATCGTCATCCATAGAACCAGGAAGAGCTTCATATTCTTTATATACAATCTCCTCTACATCTCCATAGACACCTCTTCGGCATATATAATTATCTAATCTTATGATTCTAAAGTTCATGTCATCTTCCATAATAACCAAAACATCTCCAACAACAATAAGATGTTGCAATGCTTGGTATATAATCTCTCGGAGATTTCCACTGGACAGTTTAGTATAAACTTGTTCACTGAGGTTACTAAGATAACTAACTACTTCAACTTCTGGCTCGGCTCCAGTACCCATTTCAAATTTAAAGAAGGGCATATCATTCAGGGGTAGTAATGCACTAAGCATTCTACTAGCCATAGCGGTAACACCTCTTGCTGATACAGAACTAAATGGTTGTGGCAACTGATGTTGCTCAGTCCATCCTGCGGGAGGCATAAGGCTTGGTATAGTTAGAGAGGCACAATATCTTGCTCTCTCTAGCTTACTGCTACGTAAAGCATCACATGTTCTAAATCTATTGGCTATATTCATTCAGGTCTCTCCTGTTCATCTGCAACTACAGAAACATCTTCTTCATCGCCAATAAACTCAGTACCAAATGCAAGAGATGCAAACATATCCGCAACACTTGTATCTTTATCTATAGGTTCTTCCATAGTCTCAGCAACATCAGCACCCTCTGTTTCCAATCGTTCTAGTTCAGCAAGACGAGCTGATTCTTCTTGTTCTGCCAGCATTCTTTGGCTATCTTCTCTAGCCATACGTTGTTCTTCTTGTAAAGCTAAGAAATCTCGCTGTTCTTGATCACGTAAGCTAGCAAGCTCGTTTTCTTTCACAAGCAACGCTTCTCTATCAGCTGCACTCATCCCCCCAGACATACTTGGACCTTTGTGTCTGAAGTCATGTTCTAATTCCCATTGTATATTTCTCATTGTCCTGGTCTCCTTTGCATTACTTTCTTGTGCTTCTTACGAGCCCGTCTCCAAGGGCTTTTTCCTTTGGGTTGTTCAGTCATAGGAATACTAGCGTCAGCAGTAACACCAGCCGGTGAACCTAAGTTGGCACTCTCTTTACTGATAGCACTTATCTTCTGTTTAAACTTAAGGCTTTGTGCTAGACCCTCACCAACCATCTTCTTCTTTTGTGCAACACCCTGTGCAAGCATTTGTTTCTTACCTGCTGCCATCTTTTTATTAAAAGAAGATATCATCGATTGTATTTTTTTCTTTTGCATATCAGTTTCTTGTTTTATCTGGCGTTTTGCTTTCGATATCTTTTGTTTTGTTTTTTGACCAGTCAACCGTCCAACACTTGACTTCCATTGTTTTGAAAGCCATCCAAATTCTGGATTCCCCGTCTCAGGATTAATACTATTGGACTCATGACCCACAGTATATTGATCCATATCAACATCATGTTTTTCAAAAAGAGACCTAAGCTTTCTCATAGCTATCTCATTACCTATGAGTTCCATAGGAACAACAACTTCACCAGGAGTTACATGAGCAAGTAATGTATCACCACCACGACCAGCCTGTTCTTCAGGCGTAGTATCACCCTGATCTAAAGCTGGTTCTGTAGCCCCTTGAGGTGGACCGCCCATACCCATGGCACCCTGCATCATTGCTTGCTCCATCATGGCTGGATCAACGTTTGGCATTGCTTTTCTCCTTGGTTTGTAGTGTGATTATATGTTCAATAGCATTTATGACATCTATCTGACCGCCACGAAATATAGATTCCGTAGCAAAGTCTTCTCGATCATCGTCTTGTTTAAATTCAAGAGGAGGATACTTTTTTCTTAGAAACTTTACTAGATCTCTGTCCAGTAGTGGAAGGTTTTTCCAATCTTGCATCAGCATCTCCTTCTAATTTCTGTAAGCGTTGATCAAAACTCTTTACTAACATTAAAACTTCCGAGTCTAGTACTTTAGCATTAAGTCTAAGTTTACGATATATTGTTTCTAAATTATGCATCATTATAAGCATTCTCCGTTATGTCTACAACCTCACAAGACCCACCAACACAAGCCAGTGAATGTGAATTAGTTGTAGTGTCCTCTGTTTCAAATTCTTTCAGTAAAGACCAGTCAATATTGTCTGGAACTTCTTCTATTAATTCTAAATATTGTTCTTCAGTTATCTTTTCAAATGGTAGTTGATCTTGATAACTATGGTCTTCTGGTAAGAAAGCTATACCTGATACCCATTCCCAATTATCCCATACCCATTGACCAGTACCAAGGAATGTATCATCCGTATAGTACACAGTAATACTTGGCTTATGTTCACACCAATATTTCTGATATGTTAACCAAACATTTAAGTGATCAATAGGATTATATGTTTCATATGTTGTGCTCGATGGATTGGCACAAGTAGGAAAAGCAAAGACTGTAGTGTGTTCTGGATTAGCAGCACACGGTTCATTAGCAACACCAACCGACATCATAAATTGACACAAAGGGTTCTGTGTATCAATACGAACACGTCTGATATAATACTCAGAAAATCCTGGGTGTATACCAGATGATGTACCCGCAACACATGACGTAGTACCACTAGGTTTACAACAGGTCACAGCTTTGGACTTGTTAATACCCAACTTCTCAGCCCATTCAGCATTAGTATCCTTAACAATTTGCTTTAGTTCTTCAAGAGCTTCATTAAGTTTTCTACTAGGGGTACACATAAATTTATTATCATACACACCAGTAAAAGAAACACCAAGTAGGCGTTCATCTTCACAGTTCTGTTTCCATTCTGGATCAAGATAAGTAAACCTAGTACACGCAGACTGAACAGTACCTAGGATAGCAGCCTTACGTACTTTGTGACGCAATGTAGCAAGGTTATCGTAAGGACGTACAACAACTTCTGATAAATTACAGAATTGTTTAGGTCTTAGTATGATCTCACTACACGGATTAGTACCCCACTGTGCAGGATTTCTTCCCGCTGCCTCAGCAATCTTATTCATAGCCTCTCGGTTACAGATACCACGCTCACCTGAACGAGAACTGTGAATAGTCATCCACTCTTCCATGAATCTTTCTAAGCTAGGCTTAGTTTCATAGACAGCAGAGTTATTAGCTAAGCCACGTTGACCATTCTGTTCCCACCACGGACCATACTTAGCCTTAGCCATAGCTCTATCATCAAGATCAGACAATGAAATCAAAGCTGATCTACGTACACCACCAGAAATAACAATCTCCCCGGTCATGCATACAATATCGTGTACCTCTAGGGGGGTGAGCCTACGTCCTTCAGCAGCGTAGAATAACTTGACCACAAACTTGAATAATCTTTCAAGAGGTTCTGGTCCAGAAGCTCTACCGCCAAACGTCTTTAACCTTTCGCCTTTAGGTCGCACAAGGGACATGTCCCAAGTAGGGTGGAAGCCACCGTATAAAGCAGTTAATAGACCAACGAAGGCATCAGCCCATCCCCGCCTAGAGTCTTGTACTGTTATAATAATTGTATCGTTCCGAGTAATCTCAGGAACAATAGGCAACTGTTCTATTTCTTTTACTTCGCAGGAGAATCCTACGCCCGTACCAGAGCACAGGATATATAGTATATCAGAAAAGGATCTAATCGTACTTATGGGTAGGTATGAACAGTTGTATAGGCACGTATCGTCGACCTCTGCCGCAGCCCCTGCCGTCATTAAAGCCCTCATCGATGGGAAAACTTCTCGATCTAATGTCAATCTCTGTAGTTCGTCCCACTCTTCTCCTATTACACTCGGAAATCTTTCTGCAAAGTAGTCGTAATAACGAGCCACGCATTCGTCCCAAGTCTCTCTCCTCCCCAAATCTTCTCGCCACTTACAGTAGCTACGAGCCACCACAAAACCTTGAAATTGATCCATTAAGTTCTCCTTTGTCTTTATGACCCAGCATCTGGGCACCATAGTTTAATTTCTTCGTGTTCTAGGTTGTAATCTTCTTTAGTTAGAATCTTAACACACCTAGCCATAACAATAGCTATCTCTGGAAAGGGTATATCGCAATCTTCTCTCAGCTTATGCTTATCTTCTGAGTATAGTTCTAAGATATTGTCTTCCCACTCATCTTTATCCCACTCGTTTAAGAATTTATCAGCCGTCTTGGGACCGATACGCCACAAGCCAGGGATACCATCAGTAGTATCACCCGTCATCCACTGCTTACAAAAGAATCTATAGGCATCTTCTTTAGATACAAACCTAGCATCATCATCTTTGTTGGGATTGTAGTGCCAGCCAGTAGTACCCTGAAGATCCTTGTCTATTGTAACAGCGATATGAGTACCCTCAGAGGCGTATATACCCAAGATATCATCAGCCTCCAGGTTAGGTAGTAACATACACTCGTAATACTCTTGTATCCACTCTCGAACATCTTCGAGATACTCTGGTTTAAGCAAATCATCTCTATTATCCTTGTACTTAGGCCACTGTTCTTTTCTAAAGTTATCCTTACGTTTACATGATAATGCTACGATAACATCCTCGGGTGCTACACCATCAGGTATCCATTCTTGTATTAGACCATCCAGCTTAGCTGGGAAATGATCAGGGTCTTGTGATTCCGCCCAGAATGCTGTGTGATATACTAAGATATCACCATCTATCATCGCTTTCTTCGGTCTCTTCATCTTCTTCTAACTCCTCTAAGTTTTTATCGTTTAATAATAATAAATCAATCAACTGTTCTATACAACTAGTCAAGTCATCGATGTGTTCATCATATTCTACTATGAGACTTCCTGTCTTGGATGGCTGAACGCCACACCAAATAGGAACCATCACAGATACCTTACGTTCTAAAGCTTCTAAGTTATCTTGGTTCTTAAGTATACAGGAGAATAACTTCCTGTATTCATTAGGACCACTATCAATAATCTTAGCTAATTCTTCAGACTCATGTTCTCTCCAATCCTCTTCAGGTATTTCCCTGGAACCATAGGATACAAATATTAAAGTACTAGCATACCTATGTGCCAGCTTTATCTCGTTCAGATAACGGCAGTCATCCACTATGATACACCTCTCCCAGTACTTACCAGTAGGGTTCTTTCTTTCTTCTTCACGTATTGCCAATAAACGCTTTTCGAATTCCTTAACCCAATAGTCAGGATCTTTACGTCGCATCCTAGCACCAATACGTTGGCAGAATCTTCTGTATTTCTTGGGATTGTCTTCCTTACCTATACCTCTGGACTCAGCTAACTCTTTTAATGGAGTAGCAAAGGACAGTAGCTTAGGTGTAAGCCCAAGCTCATAAGCTCTTTTGGTTATTATACGGGCTAGTGATGTCTTTCCCGACCCAGCCTGTCCAGCAATTACTATAATTTGCATTGGTTAACTCCTTATACAATGTCTTGGGTTGTATGTGATCCCTAACGGGTATACCACACAACCTTAATAAATAACTAGTAATAAGAGCACAAGATGGTGGAAGTACCTTAGGTAATAAGTACCTGCCTACTGTAAACCAGAAGGCTAAAGATCTTGCATCTCCTATATACGGTGCCCATACGAAATCCATAAGCTGTTCTATGCTCACATTATAAACGCCTAATTTTATAATATCATTAGGGGGATATATATGTCTATGAAAGTATTCCTCATTAACAAACTTAGCTTTATGAGTTTTATCACAAGCCAATAGTGTTGTTCCTTCCTTCCTATGTAGTATTATACTACAATGGTGGATGTCTGTCAAGGTCAAATACTTAATTAATTTCCCTCTTTTACATTCTGATCTATCATAGAATGCTACGGATACTTCCGCTGGTGCTAATTCATAACCCATATCAGTGACACTCCGACCAGTTATTACCAACTCTATAGTCACCGTCCATTTGTACAGTACACCTAAGTTCATAGCCAGCATCAATGATGGCATCAATACCAAGGCGACCTACGTCATCAGCTATCTCTGGTTCACACTCAAGTTGCCACTCATCATGAACAGTAGCCATGAAAGCAACACGATCCTTATACTTAAGTAACGCTTTATTTAATTTAGTCTGTGCTAGTTTCATTACCACAGCACCGTCACCTTGTATCTGTACATTCAATGCTTTGTGCTTAGCTCTGCAGAGTACCTCTCTACCATCTAGTAGAGTAATAGTACCCTTGTTAGCTACTTGGAAGTGACAATCATCTAACAGGTTCTTAAGTGCTGGCATATTCTTAAGGAATTTATTCTTAACAACCCTACCATCCTTAGCTTTCTTACCTACAATCTCACCTATCTTACCGTCACCAGCACCATAGATTAAGGCGTAGAAGAAAGTCTTTGCGTCATCCCTAGTATGTAATCCAGCAGCCATTTGATTAACGGTATGTATATCTCCATTTAATACAGTCTCTCCATAGTCACCATTATCCCACCTAGCCATACGATTAGCTAATAGACGTGCCTCTAGTCCAGAAGCATCTATGCCTACTTGAACCCAACCATCTCTTGGAACGAATAACGAACGTGCTCTAGGATCTCCCGATACTTGTTGTAAGTTTGGTTGACTTGCTGTCATCCTACCCGTAACAGTACCTTGAGTATTAACATAGCCGTGTATACGGTTGTCTCTAGAGTTAGTAGACCTAAGTATCCAATCGGATAATTGACTAAGCAGTTTAGTTATGTCAAAGTATTTAACCAGTGCTACTGCCTCGTTGTATTTAAGTTTCTTAAGTATCCCAGAATCAATCTTAGGATTACCTTTATCTGTTCTAGGACCACGCCATCCATACTTGCTGTATAATCTTTCGGCTATTTGTTTTCTACTGCCTGGATTGAAGTGTGTAATCTTATCCTTTAATCTCTTACCAGTCTTATCAGACCAACGCTCTTCAGTTATAGGAGGAAATATCTCAGACATCTCATCCTCTATTAAAACCTTTTCCATTAGTAAGTCATGTTCTAATCTATCAGCAGCATCAACATTAAAGCCAATACCATTGCACATTTGTTCTGCTATAATTTTAGCTACACTGTGTTCTAGTTTAATTGAGGTGGGGTATTCTTCTAGGAAGCCAGACTTTATTTGATAGCTGAATACTTTATCAGTAACAATAACATCTTGCTTACAGTACTTAACCATGTCAGGATGGTACTCACTGAAACCTAAGTCATATTGAAGCTTACTACACTTTAGATACTCACCCCAAGCTCTAAGAGAGTTGCCACCAAACGGGTGGTCAGATCTTTGACCAGGATACATAAGCCTAGCAACAATTAAAGTATCATAAGCCTTGGTATCTATCTCACCATACAATCTTTCTAATAAAGGGATATCATATTGAATAATATTATGTCCAATGATTACGTCGGCTGATCTTAACAGTTCAACACCTTCTTCTATCTCATGTTCTAAGAATGTATACATTTTCTTTGTATCTACATCCATAGCACACATGCACCACACTCTTGTGGCTTCTATAACGGCAACGTCCTTCTCGATAATGAGTTCGGATAATCCATTACCTTCTATATCAAAAACTAATTTCATTTAGCCCTTCTTTCTTTTATCTACATTACTTACAGCCTTGGTGATATCAGTATCTATCTCCAGAAACTCAGTAATATTTTTTATTATTTCTTTAGGATTCTCTAGCATGTCTTCAAAGTAAACAACATGATGATTAATATTCTCACGAGTTAACCAACTGTCTGTCATATCATTAGCTAACAATACCTTAAGGTGCATGGCATATACATCCACGCCCTTGTATTGGTCAGCGAAAGAGTTCTCTAAATTATTATCGTCGGATATTTCCATATCTATCTGTGCCAATTTAAACATACTCTCTGCTTGTGTGAAATCATCTTTACGTTTACAATATATAACCTTATCAACCTTCGTGTTATCAAGTTCAAGGGGTAGAATACCCATCATCTTAACGGCACCATCTATGTCACCATCATATTTACCCACAGTAATATCTATTATGGTATACACGTCAAGTTCCCAATAACCTTTTGGATTTAAAGACCTAGCTATTTTATCTTGTTCTTCTGTTACATATATGTCAACAGATTCACCTCTATGATAACCACCCCATAGACAGTGCTCCTTAACCTTGGACTCGGGGTTCCCAATTAAGGAAACCCCAAGCAAGTTTAAGGTTTGCATCATAAGGCTAGAGCCACATCTACCTGCTCCAGTAACTATAATCATATACCATCCCAGTCATTAATCATAGTACCATCATCATCAAAGGCGAAGTTTAGTTCCTTGAGTCTACCAGAGCCATGCTCATAGTATAAACAAGAAGCAACACCAGACCTTCCGGTCAGTCTGTTCTTGAGTACACGTACCACGGTAGTATTAGCAATCCTGGGATCAGTATTCTGTCGATCCCTTTCTAAAGCTATCACAGTATTAGGTACACTAGACAGAGAACCAGAGCCACGTAAGTCTTGTAAAGTTATACGTTCTCCTTCTTCGTAAGCCTTGTGTGTTTTCTTGAGTTGAGATACAACATCAATACGAACACCTGTACGAGACACTAAAGCTCTAAGCTCTTTCATAATGTTATCAATCAGTAGTCGTTCAGAACTACCGCCGTCATAATCAGTACTAGAACTTAGTAGACCAGTAGCAGCAGCAGTAATATGATCGAGTACGATTACATCAACACCTAGGGACACAGCCATGAATTCAATCCTAGCACAAAGGTTAGTTAAACCAGAGTTACCTAAGTGATCATAGACATATAAGGAAGAACCTTCAAGATTCTTTCTAGCATCTGCATACTCTTCGTCAGTGTAATCATCTATAATATCTATAGCGATAGGATCTTTGCCAAGCTCTGATCTAAGCTTATTCATAATACGCTTAGCTCTAATAGCTCTGACAGGTTTATTGATAATCAATGATACCATATCATCTACAGTTTCTTGTGGTGATTCTTCTAACATGATAGCACCAACGCTACGTCCTTCTACTAAGTGATGGTGTATAACCTCACGTAGAATGGTAGACTTACCACTACCAGTACCACTAGCCCATAGAGTTATCTCTCCACTTCGTTGTCCAAGTAAGAACTCAGACAAAGAATCGAAGGGGAAAGGATATACTCTAACTTCATCCAACGATGTAACATCAGCTATTTGAGACACATGAACAATCTCATCGGGTGAGTATTGTTGTGCTTCCCACATAGCTTGTATGATTGCCTTGCCTTGATTCTTAAGAAGACATTCATTAGCATCCTTGAAAGGTAGTGTAGCTATCTTACATTTTCCAGGGGGTAGAACCTCAGCCACAGCCTTAGCTGCTTCACGACCAGGATCATCCATATCAAACATAAGAACAACCTCTTCATAACTACAGATAAACTCTAAGTTATCTTTGATTGCACGTACAGCACCAGCAGCTCCACTAGGGAGGCTGACAACGGGCCACTTGCATTCTAGAAGTTGAGCAACAGACATACAGTCTATCTCTCCTTCTGTTATAACTAGGCGTTTACCTTTAGTACTTTTCCAAAGCTGTTGACCCCACAAGGATACCTTGTTTGTATCACCACGCCATTGGAATGCTTTGTTAGGTCCACGAAGTTTCTGTGCTACCACCTGTCCATCCTTATAGAATGGAGCAATGTCAACACGATCACCGTTCTTCATCAGTGATTGGTAACCATAGAACCTAGCAGTCTTCTCAGTAATCTTACGATCTGATAGACCTTTTAGTTCTCCAGTTACAAACTTAAGACCTGGTTTCTTATCAGGAACAGTACTTGTTTCCATGGCTATTCCTCCTTTACTCTCGTGGTAGCCACAAGCAAAGCAATGCTTGCCACCATCCACATATACACATAAATTGTCTCTACTAGTATCCCGCCCGTTATTAGCACAGGCGGGACACTGTAGTCGTTCAGATACTTGGGTCATTATTTACCCCACGGCATCTTAGTTTTCATCCATACCCACATTGGGTTACCGATAAGAGCACCTGCTACAAAGACTACTGCTGTGTAGCACAGTGTTCCAACCACTGTATCAAATATTTCTACCATTACTTTTCTCCTTTAAAATTTTCATAACTATTTTACCTGCCCATGCTAATGAGATTGCACCTGTTGCAATCACCACGGGTAGGAAGAACCAACTAGCATACATAGCTAATGCATAGTTTAAAACAACGAATAAAATTCCGCCTATCAGCGGGTACCAGCCCATTCGTCCACCAGTAAGCACAAGCAAAGCCATTCCACTTAGTGTACAGATCCCACCAAGCCATCCGAGCATAGGGCTACACGTAACAACAGGTGAATCGATAGTTTCCATAGCCTTATCTATAATACCAGGTGGTGTGAATACTTTCTGCCACATTGAGCAGCCAGTTAGTGTTATAGTTAGTAGGGTTAAATACATCACATGTCTTATCATCTCTCCTGTCCTCCGCTAAGTTTACTCATTCACCATCACCATCATCAATTAGAATACCATCATACTCTTCTATCAACATTTGTCTACTCCTATAGTAAAGTAACCATCTTGATTCTTAGGTGCCCATTGTTTAATAGCATACACAGATTTAATCTGACGATCATCTTCCCATAGATAGCCATTAAGAGAGTCTAATATTGCCTTAATAAAGTTATCCACGTCTGCTCTTGGGACATCTAGTTTAGTTTTCTTGGGTTGCTTGATGTACAACTCAATATCTACATGAAGTAATCCAAGCATGGGTTCCCAGTCACCTAGTACTTCCTCAGCAAGATCAATCATGTCCTTACGAAACTGTTTGTATGGTCCAGTCAAGTAGGCACCACGTCTAGATAGACGGGGCCTACTTGCAGCGACCGGACTAATTTGGAACTCCCACTCTGGCATCAGATAGGAAGATCGGTGTCGTCACTTTCAACAGTAGGTGTACTGTTATCAACGAAACCTTCAGTAGCATCAAAGCCACCAGCATCTCCACCACCAACGTTGTTCTTCTCAATAATCTGACACCCATTAAGGTATAGACTCATTGAGTTGTCTCTTGTAAGTACAGCAGGTGCTACACGTAGACGAACCTTATCACCGCCAAAGGGAATAACGCTTGTCTTATTAGAACTAGCATCACGACAAGGGAATGCGGTTACACCTTTCTTAACGAAAGTCTTAGACTTAACCTTAAGTAAAGTATCACCATCATCATTCTCTCTCATACCATTAATCTTAGTTGCACCGCTTTCCTTAAGCAAGCTGTCTAGCTTCTTCTGAAGCTGTGCATCCACAAGCACTGTGATATTATGGTTAGCTGAGTCAGCTCCAAACTTATCATCAGGTGCGTGTAAGTGTGACCACACTACGTCATGCGTCTCTGTGGTAAATGCAGGTATCTTATTCGTTGTCATCATTGTTTTCTCCTTTTTGTTGTTCAACGTTTTCTTGCATCTTTTCTATTGTTGCGTTGATATTACCAACGACTCCCATAAGGGTCGCAGCAATACCTTCGAAATACTTTTCGAGTTCATCAAGAGGAACCCATACTCTTTCTTCTGTATCTGGCATCACATTATCTCCATGTAAGGATGTCCATCAATTACTACACCAGCCCCGTTGACTGGCTTCTTTAAGAAGTTCTTGGCATAATACATCAAAGTGTGACTTATGTCAACCCCATTAGGTACATTAAATCCAAACAATTTATCACCGTTGGGACCTTGTAGCCAACATATGCTAGCAGCAGAGTGTACGTGTCCACTGACAGTACTCTGTACTCTAACCTTTGCAGCGTTAAACGCTGGTGTATTACCAGAACTAGCTCCAGTGCCGTGGATATATGCCACATCATCTATGATATGTTCATATGCCCAATCCCAGCTTGGTGTACCAAAGATATCTTTATAATCCTTTAGGTACATAGCTGGGATACCAGCACTAGAACTTAGTCTATGTATTCTTTCATCATGATTCCCAATGCAAACCGATGCACTTGGAAATGCTCTCTTCCATGCCTTTAACTTTTCCATCGACCTGTGATACTCAGCTAAAGCTGAGTCAGCATCAGGGTGTTTCTGATGGAACGATATAGCATGGTGATCTAAGACATCACCGATGAATACAGTCTCGGTAGTCTTATACTTTTTCCTGAGCCCTCTACAAAACTCAAGGTAATCCTCTCGTTCAGCAGGGAGATGCAGGTCTCCTATCACTAATACTTTAGTCATCTATATCCCTTTCAGTTGGTACATACATGTTTAAATCCAATCCATTATTACTTGGTATATGGTTTTCTACAAAGTCTTCGAAAAGATTTGTAATAAAAACCTTCATCATTCCTTGAGTAGCAAATGTTATACTCATTTTCTTACAACTACTGGGAACCTTAGCTAATTTAAGTGCATAAGCTAGTCCCCTTTCCATATCTCCTTCATTATTTACAATTAAATGTGCCATAGTGTTAACTCCTATGCAAAAAAGTACTCTGATTTAAGAACCGTTTCCAGTTCTAATTCCCCGCGTGGTGGAGGATCAGGTAGTTTTACTCCTAATTGTTTCTCAACTTCGCCCCTAAATTTTTCTAACAAATTTTCAGAATGTATATCGAGAAACTCCTCCCGTAAACAGTTACGCATTAGGTCTACAAAATTGGCATGACATCCATATGAATCATGGAGCATACTAAAGTCTGTTATACCATAGAACGCGACTCTAATTATAGTTAGAAACAAATGTGCTGCATCAATGCTATGAATAAAGTTGGGGCTAATAGCTTGTAATGCAGCCCTGATATTAACATCATCTGTCCTAACATAAAACGTCAGCTCTTTAGCATTAAACAAAGTAGCAAGAGACCTACGTTTCTGTTGTTTATTATAATAGTGAACAACCTTAAAGCCACTAGGGGTAGTCCACTCTACATGTTTATTGAGATCATTGGCAATACTAACAACTTCTTTAAGGTATTGTTTACCTGTGTTGGGTCCACCTAAGGATGTATCTAAACTAGCTTTGATTGCTCTAGCCAATTCAACTATAGCACCGCCTAGCTTATCTTTAGGTACCCAACTAAGGTGACCCTCTTCTTTAATATATCTTTGGATACCATAGAAAGTAATACCATAAGGCTCACACATGGTAGATCTTTTAGTTACTGTTCTATCAATAGAATTATTCCAGTGATCCATGAACTGTTCTAGCCAGCCGCTAGGATCTTGTGCCTTTAAACAGTAGTCAGTAGTTTTATCTGCCACAAACTGATACAAATCTTTAGGTTCTTTACTAGGTAGCACACCTGTTAGCTTAGCTATAGGCGTATCACCTACTATGGCAGACCAGTGTTGGTTGCCATTACACTTGCCATCTATCTGGACTGGGACAAATGTAAGATTATCAGTTCTAGTAATATCAAAAATACTAGCCAGTCTCTGAAAGGACTTATTCTTTTTGACAGAGCTATCAATCCATTCTCTATTTTCATAAGGATCTTTTGCAATTTCATTTATCATCTCCCAATTATCATCAACCCACTTGACCCTGGATTCAAAGCCCAGTTTGTCTTGATCAAATAAGTTAGCTAAGTGTACCTTCTGCCACCACCTACCTCTAGGGGTAAGCTCTACACCAGTAGCAAAGCATATCAGACCACGATCAATATCAGATGATTGTGGGCTAAGTAACTCACATATTGGGTAAGCCCTGCCTCGGAAGTCCATAGTCCATGAGTGGTAAAAGTAATCAAGGGGTATCAGCTCCTTAGCTAGCTTAAGTCGTATAAGCATGCGCCCTCTTCCTTGCTCATTCTTATACCACTGACCCCACTTTTCTTCCCTTGCTTGGCACCATTTGGCTTGGTCTTCTTTAGACCCATCATTTGGGTAGGGTGCATTATACATGAACTCTTCAAAGGAGTACATTGGTAGGTTCGCTAGCCCTGTGTTGTTGGTAAAGAGGTTTTCCATTACCTCTAGTACAGAAGTATTAACAGTCCACTCAGTACCAGCCAGCATATTGATACCGTCTACTACCTCTTGAGAAGGCTGAGAAAACTTCTGTTCTTTAGCATAATCACCAAAATAATTAGACCTATATTTTTGTACCAAAGGTTTCCTAAGTTCTGTGTGTATGTACCCGCCGGAATGTTTTAGTGTGTGTAGTTCTGGTCTAGATATCATAGGTCTGTAGACCAGTGTACTTGCTTGTAAGAACTCATGCCTTTGGTGTAACTCTCTGAGAACATCAGGATGAAACTCAACACTGAGATAGCTTTTGAAAGTACTACCTCGTTTTATTCTATGTTTTGTTAGGATTATTATATTACTGGTAGCAGCTATGCGTAACATGTGGTGTCCATAGTCATGCTTCTGTTTAACAGAAAGCTTATGAACCTTACCCATCTTCTTAGCAAAGGCTTTACATCTCTTAGTAGTCCAGTTCTTTATAAACTTTGATTGCTTTAGCCAGTTATCTCTATTAGATTTCTTAGCTCTTTGAAATGCTATAATATCACTAGAATCCTGAGCTATCTGTATAGCTATAGTTTGTGCTAGAGGTGGAACGATCTTATCATTCTGCCAATCATAACCCCAATAAGAACTAGAGAACCAAGTACGTATGACAGCCCTGATAGTTATATCAGCCATCTTCTGTGCACCTAGCTCTAGAAGAGGAGGTATCCATCCAGGCGTACCGTTTGAAGAGCATATATTATCTATCCACTCTTGATATGTATCTCTTAACTCCTTAATACTGGAATCCATAAGCTCTTGCTCAGGTATACCCTCATCAGGTGCTCTGTTATACTCATCCCAATACTTACTCCGACCATACTCTAGCATCTCTTGTTCATAAGATACCTGTAAGTCTATTCGTTTGCTTCTGCCTTCGTCAGTTAAATCATTCCATATCGTCATCTACACCTTCCCAGTACTGCTGTGTACGTTTAACATGTTCTTCCTTGGTTATCTTACCAAAGGCAAGATCCCAGTTGATATCATATATCTCATCAGGTATATCTCTGCTCCTAGTACTATCCCCTTTACCAGCAGAGGATTCATATACTTCAGGCTTCCATATCCTGTTGCCACCTCTAGCCCTATGTGCGGCATCCTTTTCATGCTTAGCCTTAAGTTTTCTCCAGTTTTTGTGGGCGTTAAAGGTGCCACCAAAATTCTGATCATTAGTTTCTATAGATACACTCTTTTTTTTCTTTGCCATACGTATATTATACCTCATGTTAACATGTTTGTCAAGTAAAAAACAGATCTTTTTATAATATATATTGTTACCTCTTCGATTGCGGTCGATTCACAGTGTCGAAGTTAACCAATACAGGACCCCGTTAAGATAGATGCCGAAGCAAATGCTGACCGACTTGGGCTCAGAGGATAGGTAACACTATATTAAATTGTGCGTTAGAGATGCCAAGATTATCTCATTAAAGCCCGTCTAGCCGTGGCTCCGCACATTAAATTGTCGGGGAGTAGTAGCGTGAATATGTTTCCTTGTACACCTCATCACTTCGGTAGCTGCTTCATATGCCTACTACTCCCCGTAGATTGTGACACCCCTTTGTGGGTTAATAAGATTCTCGGACTTTGACTAGATAATCCTACCGTCTTAATGGGTGTCGTAGATTGTAGATGGGTTACGCCCATCACTCGGGTGTCTCGTCTGACTAAAAGTCAACGCCACCACACGTATGCTAGTATATCGGCACAGTAAATGCTGTTGTTCTTATGAGTAACCATACGACACTGTGTCATCCGCTTATACTAAGGTCAGTGCCTTTCGCATCACACGAGTAGAGTCTCGGCTCGCATCACCAATAAGTTTATTAGCAATGGTAGCTTCGATTGTTCTACGCTTCTTGTGTTGCAGCCAGTTGGTTACTGCGTTAGCAGCAAGCCATGCACTGTCTCCTCTAAATTCTCTTACCTCTTTATCAAAGGTTTCAGTAAAGCCTTGCATAGTAGTCATGGCTTTCTTTCTAGAGTTATGTTCCTCTTGTGTGTAAGATGAACGTGCCGTAGGTACAGTACCTTCGAACATTTCATAACATTCCATCCAGAAAGTTTGAATCTCTTGTGCATTCCATCGCTTTCTGCCCAACTGTTGAACAGCACCACGGAATGCAGTCTTGTGATTCTTCCACTCTTCTAGTGCATCCTTAAGACTAAGGATCTTAGCATCGATATCACCTGTATGCTTCAGTTTAATCATACGTTGTGAGCCT